>Ga0070734_10001829_pt1 | contig 28764 bp, 27 predicted proteins | sample Coa_R1_8_FD_66444 | JGI IMG/M metagenome (GOLD analysis project Ga0070734, IMG submission 66444) | Surface soil microbial communities from Centralia Pennsylvania, which are recovering from an underground coalmine fire - Coalmine... | ecosystem: Environmental > Terrestrial > Soil > Unclassified ... | reverse complement strand
GTGGTAGGTCTACACTACAGCCAATTTGCGAGCGGCTGCCGTTGATCCGACTCGCGTTTTGATGACGGGGCACCGCAAAAACTGCCGGTCAAACGCCCCAATCGGCTAAGTTGGGCTAATTCGACGAGCGCGCGCGGATACCGGACGGCGTGTCGCCGTAATGTCGGCGGAACACACGGTTGAAATACGACAGATCCCCGAATCCGGCATCGAGTGCGATCGCGCTGATCTTCTGGTCCGCATGGCGCGGATCGGTCAGCAGGCGATACGCAGTTGCGAGGCGCTGCGTCAGCACGTAGCCGGTGAAGCTAGTTCCTTCGTACTCGAACAGTCTCTGGATGAAGCGCGGCGTGCAGCCGTGACGAACCGCAAGTGCCGCCACCGACAGATCCGGTCGATCGAGATTGCGGGCAATGTCCTGCTTGATGGCGTAGAGTCGCGCCGCGCGCAGGCCGCGGCCTTGCGCCATCTCCGCAGCGTCGCGAGTCGCGCCGATCGCGACGGCGGCGAGGTCGTACAGATGCGACACGACGAGGTGTTGCGTGTTGGCGTCCGTGTGCGCCTGGTTCTCCCGTGCGATGTTGACATAGTCGATGAGCAGTCTGAGCGCCGGAGTGTTGTGCGGTATTCGGCGCATGACACAGTCCTGCGCGCCGGCAAGGCGCGGTGCGAGCTCCGGTCGCGGAAAGCGCAGCACCAGGAGACCGCCCGGCGGGTCATGAACCGTCTCGAGCGCATCGGTGAGACTCATGAGGGTGGCCTCGCCGTCGTCCAGAACGATTTCGCGTCCGCGTTGGATGACGGAATGTGCACCGCCGGGGTTGACGACCAGACCTACATCCTCAGTCACATCATTGCTCAGCCGCGTGCGGCGATAGCGCGCGCCCTGTAGCTTGCCGGACAAGATCTGCAAGCCAGGAAGCCCCTGCAGTGTGAGGTCGATTTCGATCGGATCGCTGCCTACGGGCGCGTGGTCGTAGCGGACGTGCAGGCGCTCGAAGAATTCGCGCAGCAGTAGCGGGCGCTGTCCTTCCGGCAAATGGTTCGTCGCAAGACGAAGCATCCCCGGCATGGACGGCCGTGATCCTAGCATCACGCCCGGAGCCTGAGACGAAAGGTCAGTCGAACCCCTCATTTGCCGCCACCTCGCGCTCGCCCGCTGAGCACGCAGCGGTCCATCGGCTTGGGTCGCATGAACCCCGCTTTTGGTTCAACGCCCGCCGAAAAAAGAGACGGCGTCGCTCCCATCCTATCCTTTGTCGCGCTGGTCCAAGCGCGCGAGCCCCCCTCTCTCTAGTGACACAGCCGCTTGCCGGTCATGCCCGAAATGGGTCGGCCGATCGGCATGCATGATGAAGTGGAGGCGGCGGTGCTCACAGCTCTGGTCCTTGTCTGCTCGATTTATGCCGCGTCCTGCAGTCAGGGGAACGCGCGGATGGTGCTGCGTGTGCCGGAACCATCGCCGTTGCCGTTCGCGTGCCTGAGAGACGGTGTTGCCTACCTCGCCGGCAGCGGGCTGGAAGTGGGGGAAGACGAGATCGTCAAGGTGGTCTGCATCCATGACCGCTTTTGACCCGAATTTGCAGCTCGTGCTCTGCGCCGGCATCTTCGCCGGCGCTGTGGTATCGGGTCTGGTCGGATTTGCGTTCTCGGCGGTCGCCGGAGCGGTGCTCCTGCATATCCTGCCGCCGACGGAAGCGGTCCCGCTGATGATGGCGTGCAGCATCGTGACGCAAGCTGTTTCGCTGGTGGCGCTGCGCGGCACCGTGGAGTGGCGCGGCAGCCCCGTGCTGATCGCGAGCGGCGCACTCGGGACCATGCCCGCACTCTATCTGCTCCACACGATCGATGCCGGGACATTTCGCTTCGGCTTCGGCGCGTTTCTCACCGTCTACGCGGCCTTCATGCTGCTTCGTCCTACGGCGGGGCGGGCGGCCGGAACGCCCGGCCGGCTCCGCCACGCGCTCGTCGGGTTCGGCGGCGGGCTGATCGGGGGACTCACCGCCATGCCGGGCGCGCTGCCGACGATCTGGTGTGAACTGCGCGGCATGCCGAAGGACCGTCAGCGTGGTCTCGTTCAGCCCTACATCATGGCAATGCAGCTGCTGGCACTGGCAATCATGCTTTCGCACAACGCGCTCTCGAAGGACATCTTGCTTCACCTGGCGCTGAGCCTGCCTGCTCTCGCAATCGGTGCCGCGCTCGGCGTCATGATGTTTCGCCGGATCAGCGATGCGCTGTTCCGCCGGATCGTGCTCACGCTGCTGCTTGTCGCCGGTCTGACATTCGTCGTGTAGCAACGCGCCGGCAAGTCATCCGACATTTCATTGTGCGTCGTCGCGTCACGCGTTGTATGGTGCATGCTCTTTCGCTCGCGCCTTGCACAGCTGAGCGTGCACGATTATCCCCACACAGTATCTTTGTCGCTGCAGTCCAAGAACGGCGCCCCGTAGTCATCACGCCCGCTCGGGCGTGATCGCGCCGTCGGGCCGCGCGATGCTGTCATCGAACGAGTTCGAAGATTCTTTCAATCGCGCCGCAGAGCCGCTTAGGCATCTGCTTCGCTCGCCAGCTTGCACAATCGGCGATGTGCGCCGATCGGCGCTCTGCACGCTCCGTGCGGCGGTCGGGCCGCGGAATCGCTGGTCTGTCGCTACTCCCAAGCCCGGTTGTCGACCGTGTTCTCGTAGGTGGCGCCCGGGACCGTCATGTTCCATTTGACGGTCCAATTGTAGGTGTCGTCGAACCGCTCTCGCGTGTAGGGCTGGGGCGGCGCATGAAGAAGGCGCCATGTCTGGAATTCGTGGGGCTCCAAAAGGCCACCAGTCTCCGCAATGAAATAGTGGATGAAAGGTGTCGGATCCTTCTCGATCAACTCCACTGCCCTCGCCTGTGCCCGAAACATCTTCGCCAGCGTCGGTCCGTCGAGATCATCGCCGGCCGCCTCGCTGCGAGTCGAATGCGATTCGATGAGAATGCGCAGGCCTTGTTTCTGCGCCACGCTGATCCAGGGCTCCATGACGCTCGCAGCCGCAACTTTGCCCTCACGGACCGCGTCCAGCCGCTTCTGCATCGAGCCAGCGTGCGTTGTCTTCACATGCTCCGGCGCCAGGAACCCCTCCATCATCTTGAGCGTCGTGAAATGGGAGCCGTTGTTGGGCGTGACGGCGATTTCCTTGTCCTTGAGCATCTCGGGCTCATAAAACTTGGAATCGTGGGCCACCACGATAGCGAACTTCGACATCGAGGCGCCGAGCGCCACGATTTTTCGCCCGCGCAGGTGCCGCGCGTTGGCCTCGACGGCACGCTTCATGATGCCCCATTCGCACATGCGGTACTGATCGATGCCGCCCTCGTTGTAAACCGAGTCGAGCGGACGATCGAAGATGGAGTCGAATTTGACGATGTGGGACGTGGTGATCTGCGCCATTCCGGGCGTCGTCACGAACTCAAGGTCCAACCCTTCGTCCCTGAAAAATCCCCTGTCGCGGGCGACCAGCACCGGCAGGTCGTGGACCGCATTCATGATGGCGACGATGGGCTTCTTCGCGCTTTGTACGTTCACGATCGTTTCCTCCCCGCATTGCACCGGGTTTGGGTGCGATGATCGGTCCGGGCGTTTTGGCTGTCAACGGGCTGATCACGCGCACTCAAGCGCCTTCCGGGCGATCGTTTCGGTTTTGCCTGCCGAGCGGATCATCAGGAACTTGCCGGACCAGTTTCCCGGCACGGTCCAGCGTCCCTCGATCTCGGTCCCGTCGGAACTCAGCGTGCCCTCATAGAGCACGGTCGCGTAGTGCGGATTGGCTCCTTCGTAGGTCTTCACAAAGGCAACGGCGCTGTTCCGCCGGCGACCGAGCAGGGTTGCGTACAACGTTTCGTCCGGGCTGCCGCCAACGGCACGTGGCTCGTGGGTGGTACCGCTTATGGCACTTGCGGTCTCGATCAGCGTCGCAACAAACGACACCGGCGCCCGCGCGACCGGATAGGAGTAGATCCCATGCCATATGCCGGTCAGGTTTGGCGTCGCCGCTGCAGTGCGATCAATCATGTCCGGATGATTCCAGGGCTTCGGATGCTCGCTGACCACCGCGCTTGGGCGTCCGTTTCCAAATCCCAAGAATAGAGCGATCGCCCGCTCAGCAGCAATCGCAACCGAAACCCTCGGGGATAAAAAGTGAGTCTTTCAACCACGCAAACGGCAGATCGTCAGAGGCGACGTCGCGTACCGGTTTAAATATCTTGAACTGATGCCGCCGTCCGTCCTGGGTCCAGAATGCCACCAGGGTCTCGATCGGCGGACAGCCCGGGAGCCCGCAGGCGATTTCCGCAACCAGGATCGTGGCTGCCTCGCCCAGCCCGAAGCGTTCGCGCGTCCACTCACGCACGCGCAGGCGCGCCTCATCGGCTTGGCGGCTGTTTCGTAACGAGCGGAGCTTCGCGGTCTCGGCGGTCATCGCTGCGCATCTTATACCGGCCGGCATGGGGGCGCGAATTCTCCGCGCTCGCGATTTCGCGCGCATCGGCGCGAATGACGTTGACACAGATACCTCTGTCAAATAGAGTACATTGGCTTGCAGAGGAGCTTTGTCAATGAGATGCTTTAGCTTTATCAGCGTCATTTTGCTCGCCGCAGTCAGCATCGTCACCGCGAGTTTCGCGCAGGAACGCTTCGACTATGCGGTTCGTGACAACATGTTCCGCGCCTTCGGAGGCAACGAGGCCGCGTATAAAAGCGCGATGTTGACCATCGAAGAAAAGCTCAAGGAACAGCCTGATCACGCGGAAGCGCTCGCGTGGCACGGCGTTGGTCTCTACTTCAAGGCAGGTCAGGCTCTCGCGGCCGGCGACAGGGCCGGTGCCGCGACGTTATCGAAAGCCGCGATGGCCGATTTGGACCGCGCCTTCCAGCTTGAACCGACCAACATCGGCGTCCTGATCCCGCGGTCTGCCACACTGCTGGTCGTCGCCCGCAATCAACGCGATGCTGACCGGGCGCGCGATCTCGCGGCCCGTGCGGCGGCCGGCTTCGAGACTGCCTTTGCGATCCGCCGGCCCGCGCTTGCACAACTCGGGCTGCACAATCGCGGCGAATATCTCGCGGGTCTTGCGGAGAGTTGGGCACTTGCCGGTGATCGGCAGAAAGCCGAAGGCTATCTTCGCCGGATTCTCGCCGACCTTCCGAACTCACCCTACGCGGAGCGCGCTGTGGCAAAGCTCGGCGACTGGAACGACCGTCGGCCGCTCAACTGCCAGACGTGTCATTAGAAGTGACTGAGGTCTCGCCGACAGGCGAGACGCTCGCGTGCAACACAGCTCCATCTAACCCGGGGAGTATGCCGCCATGACGATTGACCCGAGCGAAGCAGCGGCTTCCTTGCGGCACATTGCAGCCGTCGAGCAGCGGACGCGCGAGGCCGTGTTCTATGCCGGAAGCAGCGCCGTCTTCATCATGTGGGGAATCCTCGTCGCCTGCGGCTATGGCCTGACTGAGCTGTTCCCGCGATCGGCAAGCACCACGTGGCTTGCCGTTTCGGCGACAGGCGGTGCCGCGACGGTGCTTATCGTGGCGGTGCGCATGCGCGCCCGCCCGCGTGAAGCACACGACTGGCGCATTGTCTGGGCCATGGTGACACTGACCGTTTATGGCGCCACGTGGTCTTACATGCTTGGACCTGTGGCTCCGCGATGGGTCCTCTATGGATTCCAGCCGTCGCTTTTCCTGCTGGGCATGATCCTCGCCGGCCTGTGGCTCGGGCGCGTGTTCATCGTTCTCGGCGTCGCCGGCATCCTGCTGATACTGGTCGGCTATCTCCAGCCTGAGCCCTGGCTGCGCCTGTGGATGGGTGCCGTCCAGAGCGGCACCCTCATCGTGGGGGGCATCTGGCTTCACAGGAACGGCGTGCCGCGATGAGCGGAGGCAACGAAATCATTCACCAGGCAATGCGGTTGAAGATCATGGCGGCGCTCAACGCGCTTCCGGCGAAGAGCGCGGCCATCGAGTTCACACGGCTTAAGACGCTCGTTGGCGCCACCGACGGAAACCTCGGCGCGCATCTCGATACCCTGGAAAAAGCAGGCTACATCGTGGTCGAGAAGTGCTTCGAAGGGCGCAAACCGCAGACGCGGATTCGCATGAGTCCAGAAGGCCGCCGCGCCTTCGTGGCGCATGTCGCCTACTTGCGCGAAATACTCGATGGTGCCGGAGCGTAGTTCATCCCCGGCTTGACGGTCTTGGGGCCAGCCCTAAAGTGCCGTTCAATACATTTGCTTCCAGGGAGGCGTTCTGGTGGAAAAAGTCCTTGCGGCCGTGAGAACTGGCCCGAGCAAGACCGAGATCCGCGAATTCCCGATGCCGGACATCCCGGAGGACGCCGCCTTGATGAAGATGGAAGTGGCGGGCATTTGCGGCACGGACGTGAAGCTCTACAAGACGCCGCCCTCGGGCGCCCCTGTCATCATGGGCCACGAAAACATCGGCTACATTGCCAAGGCCGGCCGCGAATTCACGAGGCGCAAAGGCTTCCGGGAGGGCGACCTCGTGTTCGTGGAGCACTACGTCGCCTGCGGCAAATGCGAGTGGTGCCATCTCGGCCAGTACCGTCACTGCGAAAACACCGACTGGCGCTACAATCCGGACGCCATCCGTTACGGCTACACGTCCGCCGAGAAGGCACCGTATCTGTGGGGCGGCTTTGCCCAATACGTCTACCTGCCGTGGAATGCCGTGCTGCATCATGTGCCCAAGGGCGTCACGCCGGAACTGGCCGGCCTGGTCACGCCGATGGCGAACGGCGTCGAATGGTCCCTGTTCGACGGTGGTGTCGGCTATAACTCAACGGTGCTGATCCAGGGCCCTGGCCAGCAGGGTCTTTCCCAGACCGTGATCTGCAAGCAAGCCGGTGCCTCGCTCATCATCATCACTGGCACGTCGAAGGATGGGGCCCGGTTAGAGGTCGCCAAGAAGCTCGGCGCAGATCACGTGATCGATGTCGAGAAGGAGGATCCGCTCGCCCGCATCATGGAGATCACCGGCCGCAAGGGCGTCGATGTCGTGCTCGACTGCACGGCAGGCGCCGGCACGCTTCCGGTGTTGCTTGGCATCGAGGCGCTCAAGCGCAAGGCCGGGACCATCGTGGTTCAGGGCGAGATGACGGATTTCCCGAACTTTCCGATCGGCCGCGTGACCGTGAAATTCATCACCATCAAGAGCGCGCGCGGTCACAGCTTCAAGGCCTGCGAGCTTGCGCTTCAGCAATTGGCCTCCAAACGATTCCCCCTGGAACTGATCACCACCCACAGGTTCGGCCTGAAGGACGTGGACCTTGCCATTCGCTCGGTCGGCGGCCAGGGCGTCAAGGACGTGATCCACGCCTCGCTGATGCCGTGGGAGTGAATACCCGGCTTGGCCCGGCTCAGATGCAGTCAGGGACCTTGGCGCCTGACCCGTTCGATAGCCGCGCAGGCCGCTTCGAACAGCTGATAGACCTCGACGTTCTCACCGCGCTCGACACGTTTTGAGATCGACGTAAGCGGGAAAACACGCACCGAGGTGCCGTCGAGCGTGAGCGCCGGGTCTCGCCCGTACTCGTCCTCGACCGCAACCCATGTCAACCCGAGTCTCTGCGCGAGGGCATCTCCAAAGGTAACGCCGAGGCACTGTAGCTTCAGCGTCTCGTCAGGTGCGATCCACCCGTTTTGCAAAATCGTGTCCAGCAGACGTAGCTTCCCGTCGAGCGTGTTGTACTTGTGCTGCGCCGCCTCATCGTAGTGGTCCCGAACCCATGTGCGCTTCGCCTCAAGGTCGGCGATGTCATCAGAGTTCAGCGACTGAAGTTTCTGGTCCACGCGTTGTGACTCCAGCATCCAGCGATCAGCGCACTATTCCCCGCCTGTCGGACTCGAGTTCCCGGCCTGAGAGGCGCCAGGCGCCGCCAACACGCCACGGCACGCCAGCGGCAGGTTGGCCATGGTCAACGGCGGCTTCGGCTTCTCGGGAACCGGTGGCGGTTTCGGGTGCAGCACCGCGTCGGTGAACCACCAGTCCAAGTCCTTGCCGCAGCCGTCACCGGGCGGAGGGGGCGGCTGAGGCTTGCAGTCCGGGCTGTCGGCCGGGCAATGCAGGCGCACGTGGAAATGGTAGTCGTGCCCCCAATAGGGCCGCACCTTGTTCATCCACTCCCGATCAGGGTCGCTGTCCCGGCACAGCGCCTTCTTGATCGCCGCATTGACGAAGATGCGCTCGACCTTGGGGCTGCGTGCCGCCGCCTTGATGACGGCGGTGTGGCCCGGCGTCCAGACCGACGGATCGACATCGCGCCGATCCTGGGCCACCATATTTGTGGCCGACATCTCTTCGCGTTCATCGCGGGTTAGTTCATGATCCGGCATCGGCGTCAGCCAGATGTCGGCATCGAGGCCGACCTGATGGCTGGCGTGCCCGGTGATCATCGGCCCCCCGCGCGGCTGCGACATGTCGCCCACCAGGAGGCCGTTCCAGGTACCGTCCTGATGCACTTGGGTGGCGAGGTTCTCAAGAAAGCGGATGAGCGTGGGGTGGCCCCAATTGCGGTTGCGGGAGAGCCGCATCACCTGCCACGCGCGGCCATTAATCGGGAGAGCGGTGCCGCCCGCGAGGCAGCCGTTAGCGTAGAAGCCAACCACATGGGCGTTTCCCGACGTCGGCGCGGCGATGCGCCCAAATAGCTGTTTGGCCGGCGTTTTGGGGTCACCTGGATGCACGAGCGGCGGCAGCGCGTGCGGCTCGACCGTGCCCTTCTCCTGCGCCGTCGCGCCGGTCGCGGCGGCGACGAGCATTAGACAAAGGGCGTGGCGTGTCAGGCAGGTCTGCATCGAATCGCTCTTTAATTCATCGTGATGTGAGTCGAGACACCGTCAAAATCCTTAATCGAGCGAATTTTGTCATTTTCGCGGATTTCCGTTGCGGGCCGTTATCGGCCTTGGTGCATTTCGTTATGATGGGTCGAGCTTTCCAGCAACAGGAGGAATGGATGCGCGTCAATTCGCGGCTGGTCTGGACACTCGGCCTCATCGCCGGCTTTTCGACGCAGGCCCTGTCGGCCGAATACCTTGAGGGCAACGAACGGCAGAAATCGCGCGCCTATTCGCCCGCCGTGATTACCGAGGGCGGCCGAATCATATGGCTGGCGGGCCAAACGGGCGGCAACACTGGCGATTTCGAGACCCAGGCCCGGGAAGCCTTCCGCCAGATCGACCTCACCCTCAAGCGGGCCGGCGGCAGCCTCGCCGACATGGTGACCATGACGGTGTTCATCAACGATCCACGCAACGGCGATCGCCTGACCGAACTGCGTCGGGAGATCTTTCCGGCGGGCCGATATCCGGGCAGCGCCCTGATAACGGTTTCGAACTTTGCGGTACCGGGTATACTGATCGAAATTCAGGGCGTTGCGGTCATCGGGGACAGATGCTCGAATGCCAATCCGTGTACGCCGAGGTGAGTGTGATTGACGCAATCGGTATTCGCCGGCTTGGTAGCTTCAGGCTTGAACTGGAATTTTCCGACGGAACCGTCGGAATCCAGGATTTTAGGTCCATTCTGAAAAAATCCGGGCCGATGATCGAGCCGTTGAAGGAGCCTGCCTACTTCGCACGCGTGTTCCTGGAAGATGGCGCGCCGACCTGGCCGAACGGCTACGACTGGGACCCGATCGCGTTGCACGACGAGATGAAAGCAGCGGGACTGCTGCGGCAGTCGCATGCCGCTGAGTAACCGCTAAGAGCTACCCCTGCAAAAATCAGTAGAGCCGGTGATCGCGCTCCGCCACCAAAGCCGTAGCTGTGGATCACACCGCCCCGAGAGATAGTTCCACCTCGCGGTTTTCGACTTCGTCGACTAACACCAGCTTGCCGCCGTCCGCGGACCGCAGCTGCTCGTTCGCATTGAGCAACTCGATGCCATAAACCGATCCGTCGGGCGCAATATCTATGTTCATTTCATCGCTGATGCGGATCGTGTCTATCTCTGTTCCTTTCGGCCGAAGGCGAAGATAGGCGATGTTTTTGTCCCGGTCGTAAGTCAGTTTCATGCTTCAATGAGGCCGAGGGGCGTGCGCCTCGGATGCCCCGTTCTCCTGCCCCTGCTTCCCCGAGGCGCGGGATGCTTCAATAGAGCCGCGGCGATGACACCGCGGAAGTTTGGGGTGCCGATTGAATGGGCCTACTTGCAAGACCTAATATGCACATTTGCAGATTGCCTTCAATGAGGCCGAGGCGCGTGCGCCTCGGGACGCTATGCACCCTCGACACAATGTTACGCGACTTGGATACGCTTCATGAGGCCGAGGCGGTGATGTCGCATTTTCTAGAAGAACTTGACAAGAACTGTAATTACCACCCAACGACCGTTCTCCCTAGTAGCATATGCTTCGATCTGCTTATTAGCATATCGCCTGCCCCGCCATAGCCCGCCAAACGGAAAGTTGCGGCGAAAACCCCTGCGTCCAAAGCGTGCGGGGAAGCTTTCTCCGTGCTCGACGGTCGCGATGACCTCATCCCGTGTCGCACCACGTTCTATCGCCCGTTCTTGAGCGTGCGGGTGGAGTTCCACAGGAACCGCCATTGTGAATACTCACACATCCACCTTCAGCGCCGCAATGAATGCCTCCTGCGGGATATCCACCTTGCCGAACTGGCGCATGCGCTTCTTGCCCTCCTTCTGCTTCTCCAGAAGCTTGCGCTTGCGGGTTACGTCGCCGCCATAGCACTTGGCGGTGACGTCCTTGCGGAAGGCGCGCACGGTCTCGCGGGCGATGATTTTTCCGCCGATCGCGGCCTGGATCGGAATCTGGAACATGTGCGGCGGGATCAGCTCCTTGAGCTTCTCCACCATGGCGCGGCCGCGGCTCTCGGCGCGGGTGCGATGCACCAGCATGGCGAGCGCATCAACCGGCTCGCCATTGACCAGGATCTGCATCTTGACGAGATCGGCGGGCTTGTAGTCGGTGAGGTGGTAATCGAACGACGCGTAGCCCTTCGATACCGATTTGAGGCGATCGTAGAAATCGAACACCACCTCGTTGAGGGGCAGGTCGTACTTGACCATGGCGCGGCTGCCCACGTAGGTGAGTTCCACCTGGTTGCCGCGGCGGTCCTGGCACAGCTTGAGAACGCTGCCGAGATATTCGTCCGGCGTCAGGATGGTGGCGCCGATCCACGGCTCGTCGATTTCCTTGATTTTCACCACGTCCGGCATATCGACCGGATTGTGAATCTCGATCTGCTTCCCGTCCGTCAGCGTCATTCGGTAGATGACGGACGGCGCTGTGGCGATCAGGTCGAGGTTGAACTCCCGCTCCAACCGCTCCTGGATGATTTCGAGGTGCAGCAGGCCGAGAAAGCCGCAGCGGAACCCAAACCCCAGCGCCGCGCTCGTCTCCATCTCGTAGGAAAAGCTCGCATCGTTGAGGCGCAGCTTGCCCATGGCTGCGCGCAGATCCTCGAATTGTGCGGCATCGACCGGGAAGAGGCCGCAAAACACGACTGGGACCGCCGGGCGAAAGCCCGGCAGCGCCGCAGCCGCCGGCTTGCGGTCATCCGTGATGGTATCGCCCACACGGGTGTCCGCCACCTCCTTGATGGAGGCCGTCAGGAACCCGATCTCCCCTGGCCCGAGTTCGGATGCCTCCACCAATTTGGGGGTGAACACACCGACTCGGTCGACCTCGTAACTCGCGTGGGTGCCCATCAGGCGGATGCGCTGGTCCCGCTTGAGCGTGCCGTCGACGATGCGCACCAGCACCACGACGCCGAGATAAAGGTCATACCAGCTGTCCACCAGCAGCGCCTTGAGGGGTGCGTCGCGATCTCCCTTCGGCGGCGGCAGGCGCGTGACGATCGCCTCCAGCACGGCGTCGATATTGAGGCCGGTCTTGGCGGAGATCAGGATGGCATCCGACGCATCGAGGCCGATCACGTCCTCGATCTGCTGCTTCACCTTGTCGGGTTCCGCGGCCGGCAGATCGACTTTGTTGAGGACCGGAACGATCTCGTGGTTGTTGTCGAGCGCCTGGTAAACGTTAGCAAGCGTCTGCGCCTCGACGCCTTGGCTCGCGTCCACCACGAGTAGGGAGCCCTCGCAGGCCGCGAGGCTGCGGTTGACCTCGTAGGCGAAATCCACGTGCCCGGGGGTGTCGATCAGGTTGAGGATATAGTCCTCGCCGTCCCGGGCATGGTAATTCAGCCGCACCGTCTGGGCTTTGATGGTGATGCCGCGCTCGCGCTCGATGTCCATCGAATCGAGCACCTGCTCGCGGCCTGACATTTCGCGCTCTGTCAGGCCGCCGGTGATCTGGATCAGCCGGTCGGCGAGCGTCGACTTGCCATGGTCGATGTGGGCGACGATGGAGAAATTGCGGATATTCTCGATAGGTACAGTGGCCATGTCCCGCATGTAGCAATGCCGGGGGCGGGAGGGAAGCGGGAAGGGAACGCAGACGGGTCAGCTTCGATGGAGGGCATCCAGTGAGCTGAGCCTGACGGCGCGGTGCGATGCCGTGCCTGCCCGAAACTCAGTCCAAATGAATGTTCGCGGCCCTCGCGACCGCGAGCCACTTCTCCCTCTCAGTGGCCAGAAATGCGCCGAACTCCTCAGGCGTCCCGGGCTTCACGTCAACTGAGAGCTGGTCGAGCGTGGCCTGCACGGCCGCAGCCCTGAGGCTTTCATTGATGGCGCCATTGAGCCTGGCGATGATCGCACGCGACACGCCGGCCGGTGCCACGACCCCGGTGAATGATGCCGATACGAAGCCCGGGATAGTCTCGCTCAGCGTCGGCACCTCCGGAATGCGCGGATTGCGGGTATCACTCGTCACCGCAAGCGGACGGATTTGGCCGGCCAGCACCAGCGGCAACGCGACGGCGGGGTTCTCGAAGGTCAGCGAGACCTGGCCGGAAACCACGTCCTGGGTCGAACTGCCGCCGCCCTTGTAGGGAACGTGGGTGATGTCGAGGCCAGTGCGCTGCTTGAACATCTCTCCAATCATGTGAGGCGGAGTTCCAATGCCGGGCGTCGAATAGCTGAGCTTGCCGGGATTGGCATTGCCGTATTTGATCAGTTCGGCGAGCGTTTTCACAGGCAGTGCCGGATTGACCACCAGGATATTGGACGTGGTGCCGATCAGCGCCACCGGCGCGAATGCCTTGGCGGGATCGTAATCAAGATGCCGGTAGACGGCCGGGTTGATGCTCATCGTAGAGGTGTTGGCGAACATCAGGGTATAGCCGTCGGGCTCCGCCGTGGCGGCAAAGCGTGCTCCAATGGTACCGCCCGCGCCGCCGCGGCTCTCGATTACGAGGCTTTGGCCCAGGATGACGCTGAGCTGCTGGCCGACGATGCGGCCGATCACGTCCGCCGGACCGCCGGGCGCGAACGGCACCACGAGCCGTATGGGCTTCACCGGATAAGTCTGCGCCGCGGCCTCGCTGGCAAAGCCGAGGCCCACTGCCGTCGCGATCGCGACGGCCACAGAGGTCTCTCTTGCGGCCCTGAGGATCGACACCATGATGGCGGCCTCCTCCCCTTCACTTGTCCAGCAATGTTTCGTCGAGATACTTGCGCAAATCGCCCCGCGGCATGGCATTGAGCTCGTCGCCTTCGACCATGATGGCAAGCATTGCACGCAGCGTCTCGATATCGAGCCTGCCGTCGCGCGGGAATGTATCAGGGTTCCTGACGATGAGGTCATCGTAAGTTTTTGCCACGGCCTGCGCTGACACCTTCAATTCGGCGGCGAGCAGCTGTTCCGCCTCGGCCCGGTTGGCGGGGTCGTGCAGCCAACGGACAGCGGCAAGCCAAGCCTTGACGAAGCGCCGGCCGACATCCGCTTTGGTCTTCAGCCACTGCGCGTTGGTGACGAAGCACACGAAGGGGAATTTCGGCGCCACTTCACGGAAGCTGCCGAGCACCGCGTAGCCGGCGCTCGATGCCGTATAGGATTGCGGCGGCACCAGCCATACGGCGTCGAGCGCGCCGGCCTGCAGTCCATTGAAGATCTGGGCCGAGCCCTGGCCTGCCACCAGGTCGTAATCCTTCTCACCGAGGCCGTGGGCCTTGAGGAGGCGTCGCAGCAGCACGGTCGATCCGGACTTGATCGAGGACGTGCCGATCACTTTGCCTCTGAGTTCCTCGATGCTCTTTGCGCCCTTTTTGCCGATCAGCACGGCCGGGTGCGTGGACATCGACACCAGGCTGATGCGTACATTGGCGCCGCCGCCCTCGTAGAAGGATATCGGGGCATTGCAGGTGTTGTGCATGATGTCGAGCGAACCGGCCGCAACAGCCTGCATGCCGGGCGACACTCCGATCGAGACCACATCCATCTCGATATTGTTAGCGGCGAAAAAGCCCTTCCGGGTCGCAATGGTGCCGGGCCACACCGTCGCGGTCGGCGAAACCTGGCCGAACGCGACCTTGTCGGCAGCGTGCGCGGACGGGCCGATGCAGAGGCTCACGAATGTGACAAGGGTGAGCGTCAGCCCCGCCCTCTCCCTCCCCCGTTTGCAAGGGTGGATCGGGGAGGGTACCGCGAGTCCGCGCCCTGAGGCATCCCCCGCCCTAAACCTCCCCCGCAAGCGGGAGAGGGAATAGCAAGCGCCAGGTCCATGCATCATAGGCCCTATCTAGCAAACAGCCGGGCCCCTGTCTGCGGCGACCAAGACCGCTGTCTCACGCGATTCTTTTCCGCGTCGGATTGCTATATATCGACCCATGCGCATCATCGGATTGGCCGGCTGGAGCGGGTCCGGCAAAACCACCCTGCTGGCAAAAATCATCCCCCGCCTGGTCGACCGCGGCTACACGGTGTCGACCATTAAGCATGCCCACCACGGCTTTGATGTCGATAAGCCCGGCAAGGATTCCCACACCCACCGGCTGGCGGGAGCAACCGAGGTGCTGGTTTCCTCCGGCAGGCGCTGGGCGCTGATGCATGAATTGCGCGACGAACCCGAGGCCTCGGTTTACGACCTGCTGCAGAAGATGTCGCCGGTCGATCTCGTATTGATCGAGGGTTTCAAATCGGCGCGCCATGCCCGTATCGAGGTGTACCGCAAGGAGCTCGGCAAGCCACCCTTCCATCCGGAGAACCCCCATGTGGCGGGCATCGTTTCTGATACGCCATTCCCCGATGCTGGGCGGCCGGTCGTTGACATTGATGACATCGAAAGCGTTGTCGAGCTGATTCTGGCAAAGGCCGAGCGCCTGGAGGTGGTGCTGGCTCGCGCGCATGCCGACGCGGTTGGGAGCGTCTGATGGCTCAATTGACAGACGACTGCTTCGCGTTTTCGGGGCCGCTGCTGCCGATCGCCGAAATGGAGCGGCTGATCGTCGAGCGGGTGACGCCGGTGGCCGAGGTCGAAGACGTGCCTCTGGGTGAAGCGCTCGGTCGCGTCATTGCGACCGATATTGTTGCAGTCGATGATTTGCCGCCGTTCGACAACTCCGCGGTCGATGGCTTCGCTGTGCGTCATGCAGACCTCGGCCCCGACAGCGAGACACGGCTCGTCATCGCGGAACGCGTCATGGCGGGACATGCGGCCTCACATCCGCTCGCACGTGGTGAGGCGATCCGCATCTTCACCGGCGCTCCGATGCCGGCGGGTGCCGATACGGTGTTTATGCAGGAGGATTGCCGGCTCGAGGGCAACGCCGTGATCGTGCCATCGGGCCTCGAGTGCGGCGCCAATACCCGGTTTGCGGGGGAGGATGTCCAAGAGGGTGCGACCATGTTGCCGGCGGGCAGGAGACTCGCGGCGGCCGATCTGGCCCTCGCCGCTGCGCAGGGCGTGACGCAACTGCCGGTGCGGCGGCGCTTGCGTGTGGCGGTGTTCTCGACCGGCGATGAGGTGGTGGAGCCCGGCGCCGCGCGCCCCGCCGCCGCAATCTACGATGCCAACCGACAGCTTTTGCGCGGGTTACTGACGAGATTTGGCGCCCTCGTGACCGATCTCGGCATCTTGCGCGACGAGCCGGCGGCGTTGCAGATCGCCATCGCGGCGGCGGCGGTGGACCATGATCTCGTGATTACATCGGGAGGGGTATCGACCGGAGATGCGGATCACGTACGCACGATCATGGAGCGAATTGGTCGCCTGGTGTTCTGGCGCGTCGCCATCAAGCCGGGCCGTCCCGTCGCCATGGGGGTCGTTCCGAGCGGACGGCCGGGGCACGCAGCCGCCTTCGCGGGCCTCCCCGGAAACCCGGCAGCCGTCTACGTCACCTTCGCGCGCGTGGTATGGCCACTGCTGCTGCGGCTCGCCGGGGCGGCCCCGCGCCAACTGATCGCCTTGCCGGTGCGGGCGACTTTCGCGTACCGCAAGCGCAAGGGCCGTCGCGAGTATGTGCGGGTGACGCTCCGCCGCGCAGCTGACGGCGCAGTCGAGGCTACAAAATTTCCGCGCGACGGCGCTGGCGTGATCACATCGCTGACCGAGACGGACGGCCTGGTGGAATTAGGCGAGGAGGTTACCCAGATTGCGCCCGGCGCGACCGTGGGGTTCCTGTCCTACGCGGCGTTGACGGGGTGAGTTGTGTCGTCCGGTAGCCGGGATTGAGCGGAGCAAAATCCGGGAGCGGTCGCATCCCGGAGAATACATTCCCGGATGTCGCTTCCCTCCGTCCGGGCTACAATCTACCAGCAAAGCCGCGCCAATCGCTCCGCTTCGGCGGCTTCTTCGGGCGTATTCACATTGAAGAACGGATCGATCGGCTTGGCGGGCCAGTCCGCAATGGCGATGCCGTAGCGGGCGGTCCACACTTCGATCTTACGAAGATCTTCCTCGATCAGCGCATGCCGCAGATCTTCACGCAGCGCGACGGGCCACAACCCCACGACGGGATGGCGCCAATCGCCGGAACGCGCGCAGGCCAGCGGCGCGCCTGCGGTCTGACGGGCCTCATGCAGTCGCGTTACAAGATCGGGCGGCAGGAACGGGCAATCGCCCGGAACGCTGGCAATCCAGGCCAGATCGGGTCTGTGTGCGGCGGCCCAGTCCAGGCCTGCCAGAATGCCGGCAAGCGGGCCGGCGAAGTCTGGCACGCTGTCCGGGACGACCTGCAGGCCGTAATACTTGAACCGGGTGGGATCACCGTTTGCATTGAGGATAATGTCCGCGCAAGCGGGGCGCAGCCGCCCGAGGACCCGATCCAGAATGGCAGTGCCGCCGATCGTGATCAGCGCCTTGTCGCCGCCACCCATGCGCCGCGCAAGACCGCCGGCGAGCACAAGGCCGAGCGTGGCGGGGTACGAAGGGGTCAGGTCCGGCATGGTTCCGAGGCGGTCGCTACGGGCGAGGCCTAGTCGTCGTGAACCGCCGCTTTCCGGCGGTGCTTGGCGCTTTCCTCCTCCACATAGGCGAGATCCTGATCGAACACGATGCGATCCTGCCCCGCCAGCGCCACAAAGCGCTTGCCGCGCGCACGACCGATCAACGTGAGGTTTGCCTTGCGGGCAAGCTCCACCCCCCAGGCTGTAAACCCCGAGCGCGAGACCAAAATCGGAATACCCATCCGCACGGTCTTGATCACCATCTCGGAGGTAAGCCGCCCCGTGGTGTAGAAGATCTTGTCGTCCGCCCGAACGCGCTCCTGGAACATCCACCCGGCGATCTTGTCCACCGCATTGTGACGGCCGACATCCTCCATGTAGACGAGCGGCCGATCTCGCTGCGCCAGCACGCATCCATGAATGGCGCCGGCCTCAAGATAGAGCGAAGGCGTGGTATTGATCCGGCTGGTGAGCGCATAGAGCCACGACGTGCGCAGTTCTGCGGTCGGGAGTTGGGCGGTCTCGATCACCTCCATCAGATCGCCGAACACGGTCCCCTGGGCGCAGCCGGAGGTCTGCACTTTTTTCTTCAGCTTCTGCTCATAATTGGTGGCGCGTTTGGTCCGCACCACCACCACCGCCAGCTCCTCGTCGTAGTCGATCCCGGTAACGACATCGCTGGACTGCAGCATGTTCTGATTAAGCAGATAGCCGAGCGCCAGGTATTCCGGATAGTCGTTGATCGTCATGGCTGTGACGATCTCCTGGCCGTTGAGGAAGATCGTTAGCGCCCTTTCAACCACGACGCCGGTCTCGATCCTGGCTCCGGTCTGGTCGACGCCGTTCACCCTCTCGGTCAGCCGGGGGTCGCCTGGGTCGGGGCGCAGCAGATAATTGTCGACGGGTTCATCCATACGGCCTGACAATGTGGTTCGCAGGGCTGCTTGGCAAGGGGCGAAATCGGCGCGGATCGGGCTCCTCAGACGGGATCGACGGAAAACAGGAATGTGAATTCCGTGTCGTCGCCACGCTTGTCAGAGAGATCGCGGCGACTATAGTGCCGCCTCGTCGTACCGGGTGCGATCGCCGTGCGGTCGCGAAATGGGCCCACCTTCGAGACATGTTGCATGGCGCGGGGTGTGCCGTTGGGCGGTACGGAGGGGTGGCCGAGTGGCTGAAGGCGCACGCTTGGAAAGCGTGTTTACGGGAAACCGTAACGTGGGTTCGAATCCCACCCCCTCCGCCAGCCTACGCTACGGTATCCGGTAATATCCGTTGATAAGCCGCCACATCATCGCGCGCCCCGGTGGCTAATGAAGGAGGCGCGCCGCTCAGCAAGGCAGACGTTTTCGTAGCCCGAACACATATAGCACCGTCGCGTTGGGGCTGTGCTCTAAGCTCGGGGAAATTGTCTGCCAGGCGCTTGGCGAGCGGGCTGCGCCCCGAGGCAATCGCCACATTTCTTGCCATTGAACTCGAAGGTCATTGGCGGCGCTGCGAAGGGGGAGCGGACATTGATCTTGCACAGCTCCTGGAGCGTTGCGGCATCGAAGGCCTCAACCGCATGGGGGCTCGGCCTCTCCGCGCTCTTGATGACGATTGGATTTATTGAGACGCGCGTGCACTTCGGCACTGCACGGGAAGCTATAATGCACGGTCGCGGTGTAGTCGGTGTCAGGGACAAATTTGGCCAAGTCGGCCTGAGCCCCCACAATAGCTCACGTCCTGGATCTGGATCCGGATATTATCGGGGTCCGTGAAATAGACCTCCGGGGTCCCCAAGGGACTCGTCGGGCCTCCGCCGTTGTTGGCGCGCTGACGCCACCTCACCCGGCATGTCAGAGGCTTGATGAGCGCAGGGATTCCATTCTCAATCGGTTCGAGACCGTTGTCGATCAAGATGGCCAGGACGCGCTCGGCGTCGAAATTTTCGATCGTAAAGCACGCGTGATTGATGCCGGAAACTGCATTGGGGTTGTTCGCCGCGGCGTTGAAGACGATGCCGTCCGTTCCCTCGCCGATTGCGAGAGTAACGCCATCTCCCTGCATCGCGCGAACCGGAAGGCCGAACACAGTTTGGTAGAATTCTTTCTCACGAGCTCCGTTTGCGATAGTAAGCGTGACGTGGTTGATGGACCTCAGATGGAATGCCGGTCGTGTGGCGGCCGCGGGCGCGGGTTGGAGTATATCGCCCCTGACGCCTGACCCATATCCGTAGCTCGTGTGCTGCAGCTGAACTTTGATGCCGTTGGGATCTGGGACGAATAGCTCAGGCGTGTCGCCGCGCTGCACTATTTGGGCACCACCGACGCCAAGGTCGGCAAGAGTCCGCATCACGCTCTCGGCGTTGAAATCCGCAACCGTCATGCCATAGGAGAGAAAATCGGGCTTTGCGCCGTTCCTTACCGCCCTCAAAGCGAAGAAATGCGGTCCCTCGCCAACACGAAACACGACGGTATCGCCTTGCCGGACCGGCGGACCGAACAGCCGCTCATAGAACGCCGCCGAACGCTCCAAATCCGAAACCGCAATCATCACATTGTTCAAGCGCCGGGTTTGAATCACTGGTCTCGTCTGCTGTGCCATCAAACCCGGCGACGCCATGGTGGTGCAAAACGCGAGCAGTGCACGCCGGCGCGTCATCGCGCCCATTCGGGCTTGTCTAGTGGGGCAATCCATCGCCAGTGCTTTCGATTTACGCGCTGAGAGTGATCGCCCCTATAGTATCCTTTTAGAACCGACTGTACAGCAGTCCCCTCTCCGGGCTCTCGGATCGGTGGTGCGCGGCGCAGGTTTTGAGCGATGGCTGCCAGGGCGCGTTCGATGAAATCGATCCACCACTTGCTCGTCGCCCGCGGGCTCGACCCGCGGGTCCATCTGCTTCGCGTGAAAATGATTGCCCGGCAATGACGCCGAAGTAGTTCAACACGATCGGAACGCGCTCTCGCGTGAACTCGAACTGCGCACCCCCTCGGGCCTCGCAGGCGCAATCGGCCGAGCCGCACAATGCTGTTTATCAGGACTATCTCTTCTCCAGGACAATTTTCGATGAGATAATGGTTCGACGGCCCGATATGCTTTGGCCCCGGCACCCTATCGAGCAACGCTGATTTTGGCCCCGGCTCACTCAGAGGAGGAAGTTATGAGAATCCTTGTGATTGGCTTGATCGCGTTGGGAGCGATGGCGGCTTCCACCCCGCAGGCACAGAGTCAGAACAGTGCGCGCCCGACCATGGCAAATGAAGCTGACTTTCGCCGCGCGATGACAGAACTCTCGAACTGGGGACGATGGGGCAAAGACGACGAACTCGGCGCGGCCAACCTGATTACTCCGGCGAAGCGGAAACAGGCCTTGGCTCTAGCCACAGAGGGCCTGCCGGTTTCGCTCGCGCACGACGTCGTGCAGGAACATGCCGCGGACGCACCCAATATCCTGGAGCGTACCCTGGGTCCGGTGCTTCCGACGGGCACCGCCGATAGATACCAGTATACGGGCACATATCACGGCATCGTTCACAGTCATCTCGATTCCTTGGACTGCCACATGATGGTGGACGGCAAGGGCTATAACGGCGTGGCGATGGAAGAAATCACGGCCGCAGGCGGCTGCCCGAAAGGGAGCATCCATGCTTTGAAGGATGGCATCGTCACACGCGCCATCCTGTTCGATGCGACCCTCCTGCCCGGAAAGGCCACGGCGCAAGGATGGCTGGAGCCGGGAACGGCGATTCATCGCGAAGACCTCGAGGCCCTGGAGAAGCTGGAACACGTGACGGTGTCGGCAGGCGACGTCATCCTTCTCTATACGGGGCGTTGGAAGCGGCGCGCCGCCCTCGGCGCTTGGCCAAGGGAAACCGGGTTCGCCGGATATCACGCCGACGTTGCGTATTTTTTGAAAGAGAGGGGCGTTTCCTTCATCGGAGGCGACGGGCCAAACGACGTCGTGCCCACAGGTCTGCCGGCATCTGTCCCAAATCCGTTGCATCGCTTGGCGCTGGTCGCGATGGGCATAAACATTTTCGATAATCTCGATTTCGAGCGCGCGGTCGAACAGGCGAGGCGGCTGGATCGGTACGAATTTCTGTTCACGGCTGCTCCGCTGCGAATCGAAAAAGGAACAGGATCGCCACTCAATCCATTGGCGATTTTCTGAACTGGCAAGGCTTTGCCGGCGGTCACGTGTCGATATAATCTGAGAAAACGCTCACGCGCACAAAATCGAAATCTGGGAGGGGCCTCATGGCCGTGAACCAATTATTGCTCCCGATTTTTTGCGGGGGCGTGGTCGCCTGTGCGCTGCTAAATGGCTCACAGGCTCTGTCTCAAGCGCTGGGCGCGCAGCCTGAACCCCAAGTGAAGGCGCTCGTCGGCCGCCTTGACTTGGAGCGCTACAAAGCGACGATCAAAGGCTTGGCACAATTCGGCGATCGGCAGCAGGGTACGGATCGCAACCGTGCCGCCCTTGATTGGATCGAAGCTCAGCTCAAGAGCTCCCGTTGCTCCAACATCGAGCGCATCAGATACATTTATAATGCCCCCGCGCCGCTGCCTCAGCGGAGCGCAGGGGCGACCCAAGCCGTCGCAATTGCGAGTGGCGAGGTCCGCAGAGGCGTCGGCGGCTCGAGGCTCCGGGGTTTAGTCGTGCCGCAGATGCCCAACAATGATCCCGCTGCACAAACCGATCCTCTGTTGCGCGCACTCAACGCAGGGCCGGTCAAGTCGGGGCCTAGTGAAGATGTCTATTGTACCAAGGTCGGCGCCAAGCATCCTGACGAGATGTATATCGTCGGCGCCCACATGGATGGGCGAGGGTTTGGCGAGGCGGTTGACGATGATAGTTCAGGGACCGCTTTGGTCATGGAGCTGGCGCGAATCTTCAGCGATGCGGACGTCATTACCGAGCGGTCGATCCGTTTCGTGCTGTGGAACAATGAGGAGTCTGGACATGTCGGTTCGCGCGCCTATGTCGAACAACGAGCTTCCCTACAAGGCAAGGAAAGTCCGCCGGGATCGGGCCGCTACCCGGAACCGAAATGGCTCGGTATGATCCAGCACGACATGATGCTTTGGGATCATGGCATGCCGGGTCCTGATGGCATCGTCAGTGCGGAGCAACGACGGGAAGCCGATATCAACATAGAATTCCAGTTTTCCGCGAAATTAGCCGATCAGGCGATGAAACTTGCTTTCTTCTTCCGCGAAGCCAATGAGAAGTATGCCACGGACTATCCGGCCGCAGTGGGTCCCCACATGAGCAGTACCGACTCGACTGAATTCATGGACCATGTTGCGGCGATCAGCTTGCGTGAAAACGAACGCGGTATGCAGATCGGTGCTGGCTGGAATCCGCATTATCATCAAGCGACCGATCGCTTCTCGTCCTATTCGGACAAAGATTTTCGGCTCGGGCTGAATGCCGCGCAGACGACGCTCGGTGCGGTCGCAGAACTCGCAGGAGCAAGCCTCAAGAAGTGAGGTCGCTCCAACGAGCCGATGTTCGGCTTCAAAAGCCCGACCGTGGATGTGGCGCGAACCAACCTCGCGCTACGCGATCTCTTGCTTACCCATGGCGCCGACCTGTCTCGCCGCTGGCGCCCGGGTGGACGAGGGGTCAATGCCAACCAGACGCGATGTGTCGATCGGGTACTGCGCGAGCACCTCGTCGAGAGGCTGACCGCACCATCGGAGCCCGTCTAGACGAGAGGTGCGGAGCAGATACAATCTACCCTGCACCCACAGCCGACCTACTGCGGGCCGTGGCTTCACACGCCGGGGGCCTTATGCCTTTTTGACAGCCGGTACCGGCATTCCGGCGATCCTGAGGTTCACGGAGCCAAGAAAGTTCCAGTTGGTGAAATAGAGGGTCTTCCAATCCGGACCACCGAAGGCGAGGTTGGTTGTCTGCGGCTGGCCGTGGACGATGCGCCCGAGCTTCTTGCCTTTCGGATCCAGTATCCAGATGCCGCCCGAGCCACCACAATAGACGTTCCCCGCACTGTCCACCTTCATCCCATCCGGAACACCGGGTTCGTTGCCGCGGAGATCTGCGAAGACGCGATCTGTCTGCCGCGCCAACGTACCGTTTGGCGCCATATCGAACGCGCGTATGTGCCCGCGTCGCGTGTCGTTGATATAGAGGATGCTTTCGTCTGGCGAGAACGCGAGGCCATTGGGAACGATGAAATCATCGACGAGCAGCGTCAGCGTGCCGAGGTCCGCAGAGACTCGGTAGACGCCCTGATACGAGAGGTCGGTCTGGTCCGGAACCGTATTTCCCCTCGGATCCGTAAAGTAGATCGCGCCGTCGGACTTCACCACTACATCGTTGGGACGGTTCAAGCGCCGGCCCTGGAAGCTCGAGGCAATCACCGTGATGCTGCCGTCGTGCTCTTCGCGGATCACGCGACGGCCGGCACCCTCGCATGCAACGAGGCGACCCTGGAGGTCGCGCGTGAGCCCGTTAGCCCCGTTGGTCGGCTTCTTGAATTCCACCGTGCCCTGACCGGGCGTGTATTTCATTCGCCGGTTGCCATTTATGTCACTGAACAGAAGGTAGGAGCCCTCCTTCCACCACAGCGGACCTTCGGCCGGGCCGTTGTCTCCGCCTACGCCGTCGGCAAGCTGATTGATCGGCTCGTTGCTGCTGATGATCTTGTCGAGTTCCGGCGTGAACTGCTCGATCCGCTTCACACTTTGTGCGGATGTGACACCGCACAGGCCGGTGCCGAAGGCAGCGCCACTGGCCGCCGCGGACGCCAGCATGTGTCTGCGCGTCAGGCGAAACATCATGATAATCCTCCCTTGTTATCGCCGTCACCATTGCGGCGAACGGGTCGATGACGGTAGAAGTCGGCGACAAGCACTCGTAGCGTTGATGATGCTGATCTCCGTCAGCTAGGGTTCGCCTGCGAGCGGGCCAAATCCCTTCGGCGGCCGGCGGTGTTTGGTGCCTGCTTCGTAGGCCGAGGTGATCTCGAACAACAGCGCCTCATCGAACGGCCGCCCGAGGAATTCCATTGCGACGGGAAGCTGATCGGGTTTTGGTCCATCCAAGCGGCTGCCGTTCGGGTCGCTCACGTCCGGCACGCGATCATAAACCACGCGGGTGAAGCCTGCCGGCACCACGATCGCCGGAAAGCCGCTCACCGGGCTCAGATTCACCGCGAAGCTGCCGCCGGCACTACGCCAGGTGTCGAGATCGGTTTTGAGGCTGGGCTCTCCCGGCACGAGATCGGGATTGGACATCTTCGTTCCCGCCTTGAGCACGCGCGGCTCGACGCGGGGGTTGTACACAGCGGCGACCCGGCTCGGATAGACGAGTGGCGCCGGAATCGTGGTGTAGACATAGACGAGGGCGTCGAGATTGTTGTCCGCCATTACCTTGTAAAGGATACGCTGCAGGTTGGTGATGCGCAGCGTGTGACTGATCCCGTCCTGCGTGCCGAGCGTTTCCGCCGTGGCGCCGAGTGCAAATCGCAGCCAGTCATTCTCGCCGGCAAAAGACTTCGTGTTATACAGATCCTCGACACTGCGAAACTTCTTGTCGCCGCGTTCCCTCAGGTAGATGTCGAGCGCGTATCTGGCCTCAATGCGCGGGTTGAAGGCCGCGAGCATGCGCAAATTGACGCCGCGCGCGCCGCCCGGCAGCAGCTTTGGATCGCTCGCGATCTCCGCCAGGTGGTCAATCGGCTTTGTCCCGGCGGGAATTGCGGCCGGGAATGTCTCGGCGAAAAAGCTCGGCTCATAGGCCGTCATGATCTCGGCAATGGCGCCGCTGAAATCGACCGGATCGACAAGGGTCGCGCCGAGGCTCTTCATGTCGGCGAGCGCCTCGTTGCCGATGCGGATGTTTTCGCGGTCGGCAATCGTCGCCTCGATCATGAAATCGCGCACGACGCCAAGCCGCTTGCCGGCGAGCGAATGGCGGCCGGCGTAATTCGAGTAGACGACCGGCTGCCTGCCGTGCGCGACGGCCGTGATGGCGTCGCGCGGATCATCGCCGGTGAGCACTTCGAGCACGGCCGCCGTGTCCTCGACGGTGCGGCACATCGGGCCACCCCGGTCGCGTGAGAACGTCAGCGGAACGATGCCGGCGCGGCTCACCAGCCCCTGCGTCGCGACCATTCCGACCAGGGCATTTAGCGACGACGGATAGCGCACCGACCCTGAGGTATCGGTGCCGAGCCCGCAGACCGCGAGGTTCGCGGCAACGGCCGCTGCCGAGCCGGCGCTGGAACCTCCGGTGATACGCTTGGTGTCATAGGGATTGCAGGTCTGGCCGCCGAGCGTGCTGCGGCCGATGCCGGCCGGCGCATATTCGTCGAGATTGGTCTTGCCGAGGATGATGGCGCCGGCCGCGCGCAGCTTTGCCACCATGGTGGCATCCTTCGGGGGCTTGTCATTGGCATAATCGGCGACGGCACCAGCCGTCGTGCGCATATCGACCGTGTCGTAGTTGTCCTTCACGGCGATCGGGATGCCATGTAGCGGCCCGACGAAATTTCCGGTTCGGGCAAAATACGCGTCCTGCGCCCGCGCCGTTTCGAGGGCGTCGAGCATCTTCGGATCATTGTCGGCGGGGTCGGTCTTCGAGCGCCTGCCGCGGATGTTGAGCGTCATGTAGGCGTTCACTTGGCCGGCGTTCTCGATCGGGGTTATGTCGCCGAGCATGAGGCCGGTTGCCGGATCGATTTCGCCTTTGACGCAGGTGCCGTTATAAGCCTCAATACGCTTGAAATAGAGTTGGACGAGTTGCTCTGCCGTGATCTCTTTAGCTCGGATTGCACGCTGCACGTCGGCAATTGTCGCTTCCTCGAGGTGGAACCGCGGCGCAGAGGCGGCTTGCGACATAAGCGCGAGGTGCGCTGCGCATAGCATCGTCGTTGCGATGCCGAGCATGGAGATCGTCGAGCGACGGCTTCGCGGACGCATGGCACTCCCCTCCAAAACGAATTCTTCGCATGGTACGCTGCCGCCATTCCGAGTCAATTTTGCATTCCGGCCAACCGATTTACGTTCGCAAACCTGGCCTGTTTGCCACCCGAGCCGGCGATACGTGTCATCCGGCGCGTTTCCTCTGAGCTGGCTTCTTTCGCACCGTTACATCAGCTCGGGCCATTGACGTCGTGCTTCGCCGGTGCGGTCCCAAGCGCCGCTTCACCCTGGATCGCTGCACTTCGACGCCAGACCAAACTTAGACGCTGTCATCGCTCGGCAGGCGGTGGCGGATTTTTGCCGGCGCGTTTGTCGACGAGCCATGCCCTCCACGCGGCCGTATGGTAGGGCCACTTCGCCAGCTCGATGCACCAGGCCGGCGGTTCGGATGGCAGAAAAAAGAACGCCTCGCGTTGTTCAGCGGTCAGACAGCGCGGGGCAACCATTTTGGCCGCGCCCATCAATGTCTGGGTGTCGGCGAAAACCTCCCAAAGCCGCGCAGCTCCGTCGCTGGATGCGGTCACGACGTGTCTGTTGTCGGGGCTCAAGGCCGCACTCAAGACCCTCTCCGGATGGCGCATGATCGCGATCGAACTGCGGGAATCGATGTCCCAGAGCCGCGCGGTGTCATCCCAGGACGCGGTTACGATACGCCTGCCGTCGGAGCTGAAAGTCGCGGTGCTCACAATGTCAGTATGACCGATGAGCGGTAGACCAAGTTGTTCGCCGGTCTCGCTATCCCACAACCGCGCGGTCCTATCCGCGGAGCTGGTGACGACGCGCTTGCCGTCGCGGCTAAAAGTTGCGCCGGTCACCTCATCCGCATGGCCTGCGAGCGTGTGGATTGACTTGCCGGTTGCTGCATCCCACAGCCGCGCCGTTTTGTCCCTGGATGCCGTGAGAATGCGCCTACCATCAGGGCTGAATGCTGCACTGGTCACGCGATCGGTATGGCCGACAAGTTCACCAACCGGCTGGCCGGTTTCGGTGTCCCAAAGCAATGCCGTCGGGTCGTCCGACGCAGTGACGACGCGCCTGTCATCTGGGCTGAATGCCGCTCCGTTCACACGATACGGCCGGCCCGCGTATAATGCGCGGATCTCGCGGCTGGTCTCCGCGTCCCACAACCGCGCGGTCGCGTCGCTGGATGCAGTCACGATACGTTTTCCATCGCGGCTGAACGACGCGTTTGACACAAAACCTTCGTGACCCATGAGCACGCCGAGTTGCTGGCCGCTTTCGGTGTTCCACAGACGCACCGTCTCGTCGCCCGATGCGGTGACGATGCGCATTCCATCAGGGCTGAACGACGCGCTGCTTACGACACCCACATGGCCGAGGAGCGGCGCGCCGATTTGCCTGTGTGCCGCGGCGTCCCAAAGCCGCGCTGTTCCGTCCACGGAGGCCGTCACCACGTGCTCTCCGTCAGGACTGAACGCCGCGCTGTTCACAACGCCAGCATGGCCGACCAGCGGGGCGCCGATTTGCCGACGAGAAGCAACGTCCCAGAAGCGGGCCGTACCGTCGACGGATGCAGTGATGATCAGCGTGTCGTCCGGGCTGAACGCGGCGCCCATGATGCGACCCTCGCAATTGAACGGCGCGCCCATTTGGCGGCCAGTCTCGGCGTCCCACAATCGTGCCGTCTTGTCCAACGACGCCGTGAGGATAAGCTTGCCGTCTGCGCTGAATGAGGCGCTGGTCAGGCGATCAGTATGACCGACGAGCGGCTCACCAATCTGCTCGCCTGTCTCCGCGTTCCACAGCCGGGCGGTCTTGTCGGTTGATGCGGTCACGATGCGCTTACCGTCGGGGCTGAACGCCGCGATTCGCACATTGCCGAGCACTCGGGCAAGCAGCGCCCCGGTCGGTTGGCCGGTTTCAGCGTTCCAAAATCGCACCGTCTCGTCCCTGGACGCGGTGATGATGCGCGTCCCGTCGGGACTGAATGCCGCGCTATTCACAACATCGTTGTGACCGGTGAGCGTCACGATCTGCCAGCCGCTCGCAGCATCCCACAGCCGCGCGGTCCTGTCGGCCGATGCCGTTACGATGCGGGTGCCGTCCGGGCTGAATGCGGCCCTCGTCACCCGATCTCCATGACCGGTGAGCCGAACGCCGATCGGCTCGCCGGACTCGGCATCCCAAAGGCGCACGGTCTTGTCTGTCGATACGGTGACGATGCGCTTACCGTCCGGACTGAATGCCGCACTGTTCACAGCATACTCATGTCCAACGAGAATTTTTCGCTCGCGTAACGCCCGCCACGCGCCATCGAGCTGCAATTCCGATTCCGGTACGTAGACATTATCAATGCCGTCCGTGCTACCCCCGACCGTGGCCGTCAATTGTTCGGCACCCAACGGTTTGCCGTCTGCGCCACCCGGCAAGCTCTCCAACGCCAAAAGCAGCGCGGTTCCGGCATCACCCCGCATTCGATGTTGGCGGGCGAGATCAGCCAAGAATCGCGACACGTTCCGCTGCATACGCGCCAATGCTGCTTCAACGAGAGTTGACTTTAGGG
>Ga0070734_10001827_pt1 | contig 28771 bp, 28 predicted proteins | sample Coa_R1_8_FD_66444 | JGI IMG/M metagenome (GOLD analysis project Ga0070734, IMG submission 66444) | Surface soil microbial communities from Centralia Pennsylvania, which are recovering from an underground coalmine fire - Coalmine... | ecosystem: Environmental > Terrestrial > Soil > Unclassified ... | reverse complement strand
GCGTAAGCGAACCAGTCTCCATGACGAGTGTAGAACGTGGTGACGGAAGTGAGGGCATAAGACGCGACCAATGCGGCTCTCTGCTTGCGCGGGATGCGCGCGACGATGCGTCCCCAGGAATCGATGGATGCGGTCACGCCCGTATTGGTAGCGCTCAACAGCCAGCGGTCATTTTCAATCGCACGCATGCGGGTCTGGTTCAGGTGCTGCGCGTAGGCGCCACTGTCGCCGTACCATCCGTCGTTGGAAATGTTTACAAAAACGTTTGCACCCTGGTTGGCTGATTGGCGAACCTCATCGGGGAAGATTGATTCATAGCAGATCAAGAGGCCAAGGCGCTGATCTCCGGCTTGTAAGGGAGCATGAGAACTGCCGTGCTCGAACTGTCCAACTTCTCTTGTTAAGCCTCCTGCGAATGCAAACAGGCTCGGGAAGGGCAGGTATTCCCCGAAAGGAACGAGATGCACCTTGTCGTAGCGGGAAGTCCATTCGCCTGCCGGACTGACGAGTGCGGCTGAGTTGAAAAGAGGCCCTTCTACATTGGGATTCGGTGCGTTGCTGCCGATCGCACCCACCACAATCCACGCTTCCGTATCGCGGGCAAGCTGGCTGAGGGAGTCGCGAAATTTAACGTCATTCGTAAAAAAGGGCGCGGGCGACTCCGGCCAGACGATGAGACCGACCTTGCCGACCTTTGCGGAATCTTGCGCGGAATTTTCGGTGAGCTGCGTCAACCCGCTTAGGGTTTGCTGGAAATATTGAGGGCTCCACTCAGCCTGTACTGGGACATTCTCCTGCACCAGCAACGCAGTGCGATCAGCCTTTGCCCTGGGAGCCTCGACGAGTCTTCCTGCCTGAAGTGCGGCCGCTGCAGCAAGTCCAGCGGCCAGCATCGCTCCGCGTTTGGCTCGTGGGACTAGAAATGCCGCCGCCAGGGCGACGTTCACCAGCGCGATTTCGAAGGAGATTCCGTAAACTCCGGTCCATCCTGCAATGCGGCAGAGCGCAACGTTGTCCACTTGCGAGATGCCGAGCAGGTTCCAGGGAAATCCTGTGATGCGAGTGCGGGCGAGTTCGACCGCTACCCAGAGAAACGGCGCCAGCACGAGTGCCCGCCGATCATCGCGCGGCTGCGCTACAAAGGCGAGTAATAATCCGAATAATCCGTGATACAGACCTAAATAGCAGCAGAAAAGAAAAAGCACCAACAGCGCCATAGGCGCGTTGAGCCCGCCGTATTGGCGCATCGTGTCGAAGATCCAGTAACAGGTACCGGCGTACCAGATGATGCCGCACGCAAAGCTCAGAAGAAATCCCTGCCACGGCGTAGCCGGTTGCAGCTTGACGCTCCCAATGACTTCGAGTTCTCCAGCAGGCCGGGCGCGCAGCAAGGCCACAATTAGCGGCACAATCGCAAACCAGGACAGGATGTACAAGCCCGGCAGAGGAAAAATGATGATCTGCAGAAGGGCGGAGACTACGACTAAGAGCCAGGCACTGGGATGAATTTGCCTCACCGGGAGAGGATAGCAAAGGGGCAGCTGCCAGTGGTTAGTGGTCAGTGGTCAGTCATGAGCTTCCGATGCTGCAGAGATATTCAACTTGGCGCGCACAAACTCGACGATCTCTTCCGTGACATATTTGGGCGGCGCAATTTGGAATACGGGCCGATTCGCGACCGGCTTGAGAGACACCGACTGCCATGCCGATCCGCGATGAGTTTGATGGAGAATTACAGCATCTGCACGATCGAGGAACTCACGGGCGGATGCCTTAAAATCGGCGGTAGAGGGATCGAGAACCGTAAGGTACAGATCCGGACGCAGGAACTTCAGAATGCTGTTCGATTCGAGGATCACGTTCTTGGCGCCGTCAATTCGCTGACGAAACGTTGGCATTGCTTCGGCAAGACGTCCTTGTTCGGTGCGAACCCAGAACACGCGTTTGGCGCCAGCTTTGAGAAAGCGTGAAGTATCGGAGTCGCCATCGCAATCGCGTTCCTCTGTAATCGCCCACGAGTGATCCCCGGTCGCGCAGTCGCAAGCTTCGCCGTTGGCTGAGCAGATGCCGTGACCGTATTGGGTGATTTTTGCCGCGGTCCATTCGAATTCGGGCAATGCGGAAATCAGGCCGGCGACGACGCTGGTTTTGCCGACGCTGCGAGAATGTCCGCCGATGACGACCAGCCCCACGGTTACTCCTTCTTCGCCAGGCGCGCCAAAGTTGCTAACTGCTTCAGATATTCACGCAATGGCTGCGCTGGAGTTCCCCAAAATGCCTGACCCTTGCCGCGCAGAATCTTGTTAGGAAGAACGCCGCCCTGCCCGCCGAGCATTACGCCCTCGCCTATGGTGGCGTGTTCGCCAATGCCAACCTGGCCCCCGAGCACCGCGCCATTCTCGATTGTGATGCTTCCGGAAAGGCCTGTTTGCGCAGCTATGACGACGTCCTCGCCGATTTGACAGTTGTGTCCAATATGAACCAGGTTATCGATCTTCGCTCCCCGGCGAATGCGCGTCTCGTCGAGCGCGCCGCGGTCGACCGTACCGTTGGCGCCGATCTCGACATCGTCTTCGATGAGCAACCGTCCGACCTGGGGAAATTTCTCATAATGTCCCGTTTTGCGGTCACGAACATAGCCGAAGCCGTCGCTCCCGAGCACCGCACCTGCATGGACAATTACACGGTCGCCCAAGCTTGTACTCGGATAGATCGTCACATTGGGATAAATCTCGCACTCGCGCCCAATCTTGACGCCCGCCCCAAGGGCGCAACCGGAGCCGATTCGCGTGCCCTCACCAATCTCCACGTTTTCGTTGATGACGGCGCGCGCTTCGACGCGCACGACGGAAGCAAGCTTCACCGAGGGATGAACTATCGCGGTGGGGTGAACTCGTTCGTGACCAGAATCGCCGACCGAATTCTGCCGCAACATCTGAGCTGCCCGGGCAAACGCCAGCTTGGGATGATCACTGATTAACAAGGGCTTCCCACGACTGACCGAAGCCGCGAATTCGCCTGTAACGATCGCTCCGGCCTGGGACTGCAACGCTGCCGTGAGATGCTTCTCATCTTCCACGAATGTGAGGTCGTTTGCTGACGCAGACTCGATGCTTGCGACGCTGGTGACTTCCCCCAGGTCCGGGCCGATCAGGCGGGCTCCCACGCCATCCGCAATCTGCTTGAGCGAGCACTTCATGCCTCTCACTCTATAGCAGCAAGGCAGCAGCAAGGAAGATCATAGGTGAATCAGAGCTTCTCAGCTGGCTCAGCGACGGCCGGAGTGACACTGCAAGTGGCGGCACCTTGGCACATGATGAAAGTCCCTGAAGGAGCTCCGCCACCAGAGCAGCTGGAGTCCGAACTGTTCAATGTCCAAGTGCCGGTGACTACGCCGTTGCTCAGCGTGCCGATAGTGGTGGTCGTGCCGTTTGAGGTCCCGGTAACAGTGCCGGTTAGCGAGAGGGTGTTGCTGTTTGAGTTGGCCTTAATCGTCAGGCTAAATGGGCCGGTGACGGTAAGGTTGTTACTCGTCGTTAGAGTGGTCGAACCGGAAACCGTCTGACTGTTGGCTGTAGTGGCAAAACATGCGCCCTGGTTGAAGAAGGAGAATCCCGTGACATCGAGCGGCCCAGTTGTGTTGACTGAAAATGTAACTACGAAATTCAGCAGGCTGGCTTGCCCCGTGCCGCCGGTGAGCTGAGCCTCCCAAGCCGCAGTGTTCGCTGTGGTCGTGATCGTGGATGTCGGCGTGCTGTTGCCGCAGCCACAAACTGCCAGTTCCAAGGCAACCGCCAACAAAATGGCAAGCTTCTTCATGAACCTTCCTGACTTTGGGATCACTATGAGAATAGAGAGATGCGGCCAGATGCGTCAATGGATGTAAGGGGGGCTTCCGCATCCGGCCTTCGATCTCATGGGCTTAGGAAGTCTTCCCACTTTCAGAAGACGAAAGCCGGAGACTGGCAAAGCCGATCTACATCTTCGTCATCGTAAACGAGCCCGACCCGGTGCAGCCGGAGCTTCCGGTCAGGGTCCACGTACCGGTAATGGTGTTTCCAGTTACAGCTCCCGTCAGACTTAGGGTGTTGCCGGTAGGCGTTGACGACTGTACCGTCATTCCAAACTTGCCACTGACGTTGCCGTTGAAATTCCCGCCTAACGTGAACGATCCACTCTCGCTCTGGGACGCAAAACACGGCGAAGTGGTGGTAAAGCTGAAATTCGTGATGTTCAACGAGCCGTCGTTGTTGACGGTCATCGAGGTTCCAAAGGCGAAGACAGGCGAGTTCCCACCGCTCGTCAGGCTGGCATTCCACGTTCCATTAACGGTATTGGCGCTGGAATTGTTATTCGAACCGCAGCCGATCAGTACCAGGCCCACCACCACAACAACTGCTACCGCAAACTGCTTCATCAGAAATCCCCTGGGTTGATAGTCCGAAGGGCGCCCATGCTAGATGCCAAAAGGGGCGACTGCGGTAGCTTGGCGCGCAACACTCATGTGGCGGGGTCGGTTTTGGTTCAAATAAGTCATCTGAATGGCGGGGCTTACTGGGGATACCATTCGATATATATCTTGATATCGACCATGTGATATACTCTGGTATCGACCAGAGGAGTCCACGATGGCGCAGACTGCCAAGCTATTTCGTAATGGCCGGAGCCAGGCCGTTCGTCTTCCAGCGGACTTTCGCTTCCCGGGAACAGAGGTTTATGTTCGCCGCGATCCAGCAACGGGTGACGTGGTCCTGTCGCGCCGCCCGGAGTCCTGGCAGGACTTTTTTGATCTCACTAAGACAGTCGACTTTCCGGATGACTTCCTAACCAACCGGCGCGATACACCTCCGCAGAAGCGGAAGCTCTTCTGATGGCCGTCCGCTACTTGCTCGACACGAACATGGCCAGTTACGTGATCAAAGGCAATGTTCCACATGTCAGAGACAACTTGCAGAAAGTACCCATGTCTGAAGTCGGAATCTCGACCGTCACCGAGGCCGAACTACGGTTTGGCGTTCAGCGCAAACCACAGGCAAGCCGGCTTCCGTTGATGGTCGAGGAATTTCTTTTGCGCGTTGAGATTGTGGCGTGGGATTCGGCTGCCGCTGTGCAGTATGCGAAGTTGCGCTCTTCGCTAGAAGATTCGGGCACGCCTATGGGCAACCTTGACATGATGATCGCGTCGCAGGCGATAGCTATTGATGCGACCCTGGTGAGTCACGACCGGGTTTTCCAGCGAATCAAACAGTTGAGACTCGAGGATTGGGCTAAACCTTAATTTCTTGCGCATCTTCCGCATTGAAGAAGTCTTAAGGCGATGGCAATCCAGATCGCTTCTTTTGGTACCTAAGCCCCGCGATCATGAGCACAATCGACATCCCGATCAGCACTCCGGCCGCGAACTCGGAATAGCGGGTATGTAGAAAATTATGCAGAATCAGACCCGCTGACAGCGACAGCATTCCGACGGGGAACAGATTCTTCAACTTGTCCGGTGACACAAGTCCTCCTCCGGCGCCGGTTCGACGCCGCCGATGCGGGGGCGTGGCGACCGCGCCACAAGTTACGCACCCCGCTTTGATTTCAAGTCGGCCAATAGTTGCTCAATGCGGTCCTGCTTCTCCAGCGCAGCAAGGCGGTCTTCGATATCGTCGGCAGCGATTTCCGACTTTGCCTGGCTCACAGCCTCCGAATGTGAGACCTTGTGCTTCATGCGATCGAAGGCCGCGGCCTTGGAGCCATCGCCGGACGCCATTCGGGCGTCACTGGCTTTGCTGACGGCGCGGGCGCGACGATGCTGCGCGATGAGCAGATCCGCCTTGGCCTGTGCTTCGGTTAGCTTCTGCTCGAGCTGCCGCAGGGCCGACTTTAGATTCTCGACCTGCGCCTTCTGATCGGTCACCTGTTGCGCGAAGTTCTCGCTCAGTTCGCGATAGCTTTCGACGCGCTGCAACGAAGCGCGCGCCAAGTCGTCTTCTTTCTTGTCGACGGCAAGCTCGGCCTTGCGCATCCATTCGGCGACCTTGTCTCCGTTCTCCTTCTGCTTCTTCTCGAGCAGGTGCTGATCGGCAATGGCAATCGCCACTTGCGTTTTCACCTGCAGAAGCTGGTTCTGCATATCGAGGATTACCTGCTTGATCATCTTCTCGGGTTCTTCGGCCTTGTCGATCAGGTCGTTGAGATTGGCCCGAACTAACGTTGCAACGCGCTCTAGTAATGCCATGGTGAACTCCCTTCTAGTTGTGAGTTATGAGCCGCGAGTTGCGAGCAAAACACTGCTTTTTGATTCGCGCTCATGACGCCCTCTTTTCAACGGTCTGATGTGATTGGTGAAGCGCGGCGCACTGTGGGCACTCCGGCTGCTTCGGACGGAAAGCCGAGCCGAGTGCAATGCCGATTGCTACCCCAACCGCGAGCCACACTCCCATGTTTCCTGCCATCGCTCCAAGAACCGCGCCCAAGGCGGCTCCTACAGCGATGGTCCATCCCGCGAACTTCCGATTGCCTGCCATACCAATTCTCCAATTCCGCTTCGCCGCACTCGGCGGGACGGCCGAAGGCGGCCGTCCCGACACGAGTTCCCCGGACCCCTCGCTACGCTTTCGGCAATTCAGGCTTAGGACCCTTGTCTCCGATCTGCCGGACTTTGCCGAGCAGTTCTGACAGCGGCATGCCCGAGAGCGTCTCGAACAGCGCCGGTACTTGCGCCGCCATCTTGGTGATGTCGCCAGTGATCTTATTCATCCCAGAGGCATCGCCATTGCCGGTCGAGACGATCGTGATCTTGTCGACGTTGGCCAGCGGACTGGCCAGCGCCTTCACGACTTCCGGCATACTGGCGAACAGCCGATCGATCACGGCCGCCTGGTTGTACTCCTGGAAAGCCTCGGCCTTCACGTTCATCGCCTTGGCTTCGGCCTCACCTTTCTTGAAGATGATTTCGGCTTCAGCCTCACCCTGCTGGCGGATCGACGAGGCATGGCCCTCGGCTTCAGCCATCAGGCGCTGCTTCTCGGCCTCGGCGAGCGTTTCAATCCGCTGACGCTCGATCTCGGCCTGCTTCAGCACGGTTGCGATCAACTCCTTCTCGCGGCGGTTGATCTCAGCCTCTTGCACCTTGACCTGCTGCTCTTTCTCGATCTGCTGCACCTTTACCTGCTCGGCAACCACCTGCTGCTGCATGATGTTGGTCTGGATGTCATAGGCCTTGTCGGCCTGTGCCTGCTGGCGCTTGGTGACTTCCAGGAACTGCGCCTTCTTCACTTCCAGATCGCGCTGCGCTTCGGCTTGCTTGGCTAGAGACGCAGTTTCCGCCTGGACGCGCTCCTGATCCGCCTGAGCTTTCGCGACAGCCGATTCGCGCTGCGCCAGAGCACGTTTGATTGCGGTGTCACGATCAGCTTCGGCTGCCGCAACATCGGCGTCGCGCTTGATGCGCGCGACGTCGGGACGTCCCATGTTGGTGATGTACTCGTTCTTGTCGCGGACTTCTTTGATGGTGAACGAGATGACTTCCAGCCCCATCTTGTTCATGTCATCGGCACAAGTGGAACGCATGCGGTCGGAAACCATTTCCGGCTGCTTGACGATCTCTTCAACCGTGAGCTGGCCAATGATGCCGCGCAGGTGACCTTCCATCACCAGGCGAATCAGACCTTCACGCTCCTGATCCGTTTTGGTAAGGAACTGCTCGGCTGCGGTGCGAATCGACTCGTCGTCGGATTTCACTTTGATCTGTGCCACAGCTTCCACCGTGACGGCGACGCCCTGTTTGGTGTACAGATCTTGTTGCGGCGCCACGTCGAACGACATGAGCTCGAGCGAGAGCCCGCGGCAGATCTGGACCATGGGCAATACGACCGAGCCGTGTCCTTTCACGATGCGCGTTCCACCTAGACCGTAGACGATGAGCGCCTCATGCGGACCCGCTTTGCGGTAGAGGCGCGCCATTCCACTGATCAGGAACAGGACGACCATCACCGACGATCCGACAACGATCCAAATGACTACAAAGTGTGAGAGTCCTTCGAACATAACGCCTCCTGTTACGAATGCAAATGAGAAACGGTCAGGTACTTTGAGTCACTTAGCGCGGGGGAATTCGGGCCCACCAACTCCGAATGGGCCGGCGTCTTCAAATTGAATTCGACAATCGAATAATTTCCATACCAGCAAAAGCCCAACGCTACGTACGCGGCGATCAACGCGCCGAGCCCGGCGGCAGGCTTCAGGTAAAAAACAACCAGGGTCATGATGGTGAATACGACCAGCATGACGAGCAGGATGCCCAAGCCCATCTGGAGGGCGCCTTCGCGTGACGTGAATCCGTTCGGCCGCCAATTCGCGTCGAAGTGAACTGCCATGCGCTCCGGCAACTGATCCCAGGCGCGCCAATAATTCCAGGCAGACGCAGGAAGCGTTACCCACATCAACGCAACCGCCCATTTGTACCAGTCGCGCGTCATTTCCGATTCTCCTGTCGAGCGATAGTCTGTTTCCTCGGTGCTAGCTCACCGCGATGAAACCGCGGATGAACTTCGAAGTGCGAACCGGGTTATCTGGTCGAGGTGCCGTATGATTGCCTCGGGGTCGCTGTGCCCGAGGTAGACCTCGCCATTCGTTGTCCTGATATGGACGACTCTGTTTCCCCACACGTAGGCGCGGACGCCCGGTCTAGCCCGCAGACCATACCCGCGTGAGATGTTCCACGACTCAATGGAATAACTCATGATTCCTTGCTTCGGAATCATCCGCAGGAGAAATCCCAAGGTACGGATCTCAACTCGATCCCGCAGAAAACGGTATTGAAACCCACCCAGGACCATTGCCAGGGCACCGCCGCCGATAACCGCGACGATGACGAGCGCAAAACGCGCCGGGCCAGTCGGAAACAGAGCTACGGAGACTGCCGGACCAACGATCGCCGGAAGAATGAGTAACGCCCATATCCGTCCCGCGTGCGTTTCTTCCGCTAACAGATCGTGCTGCGACAAGTTCGATGTCATAACGGTCTCCTGACTGGTCACTACTCGTTGGCCATTTCTTCCCACAGCCGAACGTAGGCAATTCCCTTTTCGTATCTGGTGACCACGACTTCAGTTCCTTTCCCGATCGCACAACCCTCGTCGCTACGGGCCCCACAGACACGGCGCGTTCCCATCTGCGAATAAATCAATTCCCCGGTACCGCCTTCGCGGATCGGCACCGAAAGCTTTCCGAGTACACCTACCATTTCGAAGTCGGCGGGATCGAGGTACTCCTGATCTGACATGAGAACCTTTGTCAGAAAAAAGAAAATGATGGATCCACCAATCAGGCCCGCGAGCACGGCTAACAACAGCGCTGTGCCCACCCAAAACGCCGAGAAGCGCGTCAGCAAATAGCCGGTTCCTCCGAACCACGCCAGGAATGCGGCAATCGACGGCGGATTGAATGGCGAAACTGTAGCTCGTTGGGCGCCATGCTGCTGCCCCGCTTGAGGGGTGCCGTGAGCATGCTCGCCGGCTGATCCACCCTGCGCCACCGGACCATGCGCCGTCGGCAAGTGCCCGCCCGCGTGCCCGTGAAAGTGCGGCAAATGCAGCCGGCCGAGCCGTGAGCTTCCGAACACAAATGAAAAGAAGCTGAAGCAAAATCCGACCGCAAAACAGATCAAATAGAAATCTGACCAGGTCATCGCACTCGCCTCCCTTCCCCATTTGTCCCACGTTGCGTCGCCAGTTCAGGACGCAGCGCATCCAGCAGACGGTCCGCTAAGCCGGGAGTATCAAGAATCGCTCCCAGCAGCAGAAAACAGCGCCGCGTGTCTTTCTCGCGCGCGGCATTGATCAGCACCTTGCTGACTTCCGGATCGCTCGCAAAACGTTCCGATCCCTGCAGAAGCCAGACATCGAGTTGACCTTCCGTCGTGCGCAAATCTGAGGTCAACTCCGCGTGATAGCCCTCTGGGTCATCCACAAGAAACCCCGGATGTACTTTGAAAAACTTCGCCAGCAACGCGCGCGACGATTGCGTCATGTGCGGCCGACTGCCGTTTTCGATCTGCGACAGATACGACTGGCTGATGCCTTTGCTCGTTGGCATTTCGGCACGCATGGCACGGACCAATTCAAGCTGCGTCATCGGTCGTCCCAGGCCGCGCAACGACCCTTCGACCTCGCGCAGGTACCGAATTTTCTCGCCCACTTTCATCTTGACCGCTTCGTCGTTTATTTCAAACCGAGATATTTATATTGCAATCTGCGATTTATGTCAAGATTTGTATATCCCGCGTTTTCATTGACATGGGAGAGCGTTTTCCCGAAAAAAGAAAATCCCCCGGTTAAAACCGGGGGCGACCAATTCCCTCTATGTCTTAATTTTCGGTGTCAGGAACGCTTACTGCTTGCGGTTGTTGTGCTTATCTTTGTAGATCTGGTTCGACATCTTGTTCTGCTGCTTGTTGACCTGCTGCCGCTCCTGTTGCGTCAGCTTGCCGCCATTCGCAGCGCGGTCATTGCGTACTTCGTTGTTGATGCGAGCTTCGTTGTGCTCGAGATTCCGCGTTTCGCCGGCCGTCAGTTGTCCGCTCTTCACACCCTGCGCGATGCGGCGCTGCTGATTAAGTTCACGCTGCCCGACTTCGCTCTTGGGATCGCGGTTCTGCACAGCCGAGTTGTGCTTATCCTGATAGATCTGCTTCGACAGATTGTTCTGCTCGCGCGTGAGCTTGTCCTTATCGGCGGTCGTTAGATGGCCGTTATCCGCTGCGCGCATGTTCTGCTCTTGCTTGTTCAGGCCGGCTTCTTTCCTTTCGAGGTTGCCAGCTTCGCCAGCCGTCAACTGCCCGCTCTTCACGCCCTGCCCGATCCGGTCCTGTTGATTCTCTTTGCGCTCGTTGATGGACTGGCTGCTTAATGGCTGCGATGACGGCGTAGTCGTGCCCTGCGCTGGCGTCGAACTTGTACTCTGAGCAACCAGCGGCAGCGCGAATGCTGCCAGGGCCGTGCTCAGCAATGTCACCTTGATCGTGCTGTTCATAATCGTTTTCTCCCTGGGGACTGATGTCCGAAATTTTTCGACCTACCCTTGTGGCACACCGGATGAAACACACAGTGTCAAGAAATGTTGCGGAGTTCGATATGTTATCCCAAATCAGCTAGTTGCGAAGGATCAAGCTCGACACAGAAGTGCTAGAGTCCGGCTTCGATCCGGGAACGCGGGTCCAGGTAATCTCGAAGAGCATCGCCAATGAAGTTGAAGCTGAGCACCGCCGTCATCACAGCAAGTGCCGGAAACAGAACAAGATGCGGGGAGTCGAAGAGGTGGGCCCGGCCGTCGTTGAGCATGGCCCCCCAGCTCGCGGTTGGCGGAGGCACGCCGAGGCCGAGGAAACTCATGGTGGCTTCGGCAAGGATCGCCCCCGCCATTCCGATCGCGGCCTGGACGATTACCGGTTGAATGATATTCGGCAAGATGTGACGCACGACGATGCGTAAGTCGCTGGCGCCGAGTGCGCGGGCTGCTTCAACGAACTCGCGTTCGCGGGCGGCGAGCACTTGTCCACGGACCAGGCGCGCGTAGCCGACCCATCCGCCGAGCGAGAGCGCAACTACCAGGTTAAAGATGCCCGGTCCGCGAAAGGCGACAAAAGCGATCGCCAGCAGAATTCCGGGGAAGGACATGAAGGCGTTCATCAGGACGACGTTGACGAAGCGGTCGATGCCTCCGCCGTAATATCCGGCAATCGAGCCCACGATGAGGCCGAGTCCGAGCGAGACCAACACCACGCAACTGCCAACGAACATGGAGATGCGCGCTCCGTATATGGTGCGCGAGAGGATGTCGCGTCCGAGTTCATCGGTGCCGAACCAGTGTGCATGCGACGGAGAGTTGAGCCGATCGGGCAGGTGAATCGCGGCGGGATCCTGCGGGGCAATCCATGGCGCGAATACCGCGAAGATGACAAAGAGGATGACCAGCACGACTCCAGCGGCTGCCAGCGGGTTGTGGCGCGCGTTTCCCGCGATGCGACGATTCAGGGAGATGGCCGAGGTCGACACCTTGCCTATGTTAAATGCAAGTCGCTTAAATGCAACTCAGCGAATCTCGAGAACCACTGTCGCGTTAAGCCGCCTTCCGCATCTCGATGGGTTCGCGTCGAGGCACCTGCGGCGGACGGACCACGAGCGGAATTACCGCACTACATAGCATGACTGCAGAAATGACCGTGAGAGCTCGCGAGTAGTGGCCTGTGTTCTGCCGGATGCTGGCGATCAGCATGGGACCGAAGACTCCGGCGAATCCCCACGCGGTCAGCATGAGTCCGTAAATCGAGCCGACGTTTTCTGCGCCAAAGTAATCTGCCGCGAATGCAGGCATGGTGCCGAAGCCGCCTCCGTAGCAGAGCAGAATGATGAAGCAGAGCACAGTGAACGTGGCGAAACTCGTCACGCGCGGCAGCACAAAGAACACGATCGCCTGCACCACGAACATCGAGAAGAACACCCATCGCCTTCCGATCAGGTCAGAGAACCATGCCCAAAGGAATCGTCCGGAGCCATTGGCGATCGAGATGATGCCGACGAGTCCGGCAGCGACGGCTGCGGTCACACCGGTGATTTCCTGGGTCATCGCAGCAGCTTGCGAGATGATCGAGATTCCTGCCGAAGTATTGAGGAACAGAAGTATCCACAATCCATACCACTGCCATTTGCGCAAGGCTTCAGGCAACGTGTAGGTCTTGGCGGAGCGCTGCTTTTGCTGCGAGGCGCTTGGAGTCCAGCCCGCAGGACGATAATCACGCGGCGGGTCTTTCATGAAGAAAGCAGGAATCGTAACGGCAAAGAAATAAACCACGCCGAGAATCGCGAATGTCTTGAGTACTCCAACACTCACGATGAGGCGGCTCGCGATCGGAGCGGTGATGAGTGCTCCGGCGCCAAATCCTGCGACGGCAATGCCTGTAATCATTCCTCTGCGATCGGGAAACCACTTCACCAGAGTCGCAACTGGAACGATGTAGCCAAGGCCAAGACCAATCCCGGCGAGCAGGCCATAGGAGAAATACAGCCAATACAAATGGCCTCCGGAGAAGCTGGCGAGGAAAATGCCTGCTCCATAAAAAATGCCTGCAGCAATCGCGACTTGTCGCGGACCGGAGCGGCGCATCCACACGCCTCCAACGAACGAGGCAAATCCCAGCGTGAAGATGGCAATCGTGAAGGCCAGGGTAACTTGCGAAATCGTCCATCCAAAGGCTTTGGTGAGCGGAATGCGGAAGACGCTCCAGGCGTAAACGGCGCCGAGCGCGATTTGGATGATGACTCCTGCAACTGCGATCGACCAGCGATTCGTTTGTGGAGTGGATGTGCTCATGAGAGTGGTGCGGGTCCTTCGTCCCGTTACAGAGAGGCTTCGAAAGGCGTGTGAGATCTTCGGGTAATCAGATGCGACGATTCCCGATTCGGGAAGGTTGGGGGGTATCCCCCCTCCCCTGGGGGTCTAATTGAATCATGAAGTTAGGGGAAAATCCCGAAAAAATCTAAGGGCGACAATAGTTTGCGGGCAAAATCTTGAAACCAAAGCAGTTATCGGGCAGCTCTGGCTCCGGTTTCAGTCCTACCGTTCCAGCGTTACGGCACGTGCATCGGGAAGTCAAGGAAAATGCGAATATATCTGACCCGGATTTCCCATTTTGGAATTTCGTAATTGTCGCGGATTCCGTGGAAATGGTTCAACCATCCCTGGCGGGATGCGAAAGTTCTCTGGTACGGTTCCCGGCGTTGGAAATGCCGGGCTATTTTCGGGTGTCCCTAGCGGGGCAATTTTAAGGCGCTCGGTTCCCTTTGAGCACCTATTGGCGCGAGTGAACTCGCGCCCCTTCCCAATCTTGCTCGACCTCGGCCGAGTCCGCCCCTGCACAGAATCACTTCGACTATTTTGGCTGCGTCGGCAGCGGATTTTCCTGGAAGAACTTCCAGGCGTCTTCGTTGACCTGATCGGCGACGGCGTAATAGTTGTGATCGTGATTTCTTAGTTCGACGTAGCGGACGGGGAATCCGGCTTTGCGGAGAAGGTCTCGCGTTTGGCGTACGCTTTCTTCTTTGAAAAACTGGTCATGGTCGCCGATATAGATCGAGATGGGAGTTTTGCGCTCGGCGCGATTGAGGATCGAGGTGTAGTCGTCGGCGATGCGCATCGCGTGAACGGCGACGGCAGCGAAATACTTCGATTCGAACATTGCTCCGTCATAGGCGAGATATCCGCCCATGGAGTTGCCGAAGAGGTAGACGCGGGAGGAGTCGATGTTGACAGATTTCCGCGCGTCTTCAACGACGCAACGAAATACCTTCGGGGCTGAGTCTTCGAATTTTGGATCGCGCGGTAGCTCGGGTGCAAGGAGGACGATGCCTTCTTGCGCTGCGAACTTCTTCCATGCGGCAATCATGTTTTCGGCCACGTCACCAGCGCCGTGCAGAAGGACAATGGCGGGCAATGGGCGATCGGCTTGGAGATTCCCGTGTTTCTGGGTCGCGGGATTGAAATAAACATATTGTTGTTTGATGTCTCCGCAGTGGATGGTTTTCGATCCGGAGTTGGTGGCCGCGTGAGACACCACGGATAAGAACAATAGGGCAAACGCCTTCATTGAGTTGATCAGGATCACTCTGCACTCCGCGGTTCGACGACTGGTTGCGGTCGACATTCAGGAAGAGGGGCCAAACCTCTCGGCGGGGCCTTGAGCCGCACCCGACAGTTGTGTTTTCATAAGAGAAACATTCCGAGGACCGCGTGGCTTCTCCGCATGCACGGCCCGAACCTCCAACTTTAGCCTACATTCTGAGGAGGAAAATCGTGAGCAAAGTCTCTTATATTCCCAAAGACTACAACAGCGTCACCCCGTATCTGGTGATTCGCGGTGCGGCTCAGGCAATTGAATATTACAAGAAAGTTTTCGGTGCGACCGAAACCGTACGCATGCCGGGGCCGGACGGCAAGATCGGCCATGCCGAGTTGAAGATCGGCGACTCGCACATTATGTTGGCCGACGAAAATCCCAGCATGGGTCAAGGACACACCAGCGCGGCTACAATTGGCGCGAGTCCGGTGAGCCTGTACGTTTACCTGCCTGATGTGGATCGCGTGGTCCAGCGTGCAGCGGCAGAGGGCGCGAAGATCCTGAAGCCGGTGCAAGACCAGTTCTACGGGGACCGCAATGGGTTCATTCAGGATCCGTTTGGACACCTGTGGGGCATCGCCACGCATGTGGAAGATGTATCGCCGAAGGACATGGAAGAGCGGATGAAAAAACAGATGCAAGCAGCGTAGTTTCGGTTTGAAACACGAGGCGGGGTGGAAGCCCCGCCTTTCTTGTTTGTCGCACGCCTGGATCGGTTCGTTCCTTCTGCGTATCGGATGCGTATCTGAGTCCCGAGATGCTGAGACCTTAGCCAGCGATCAGTGCTCATGACTCGGTGTGCTTAAGAGAACGCCTCTCCGGGGAGGAAGGAACGGTTTAGTGGGCAGGGATCCTTCGACTGCGCGCGACCGCTCGCTTTGCTCGCGGTCGTGCTTCGCTCAGGATGACAGGTGTTTTAGGGTGGTTGTGGTTATAAACATTTTCTCGAATTCAAGGTTCTTGGTCCATCGGCGGGGTGCTCTTCCATTCGGCGGCGCGGTACTTGACGGCCTCAACGCCGGGGGCGTGTCCGAGAGATCGAAATGTAACGAGAACAATCGTCGATACTCGCCGTGGGTTCATTGTCGAATCCTGGGGTTCGCCACCGAGTACAAGACGTCGGTGAGGAAGTTGACAGCGACGTAGGTCAGGCCGATCGCGAGGATGCAGCCTTGGACGAGGTAGTAGTCGCGGTTGGAGATGGCCTGGATGGTGAGGCGTCCGATGCCGGGCCAGGCGAAGATCGTTTCCGTGACGATCGCCCCGGCAAGTAACGCTCCGAACTGCAGGCCCAGCACCGTGAGCACGGGGATCATGGCATTGCGAAGGGCGTGGCGGTAGACGACCACGCGCTCGGGGAGTCCTTTGGCGCGGGCGGTGCGGATGTAGTCCTGGTTGAGTTCTTCGAGCATCGAAGTGCGGACCATGCGCGTGAGGATCGCGGCAAGCGCGCTGCCCATGGTGATCGCAGGAAGCACCAGATTTGCAAAGGAACCCGCACCAGAAACTGGAAGCCACCCGAGCTTAATTGCGAACAGCAGGATCAGAATTGGCCCGAGGGCGAAGTTCGGGAATGAGAGGCCGAAGAGGCTGATAACGGAAAGCGCACGATCGTCCCAGCGATTGCGGCGGCGTGCGGAGTGCACTCCGGCTGGAATCGACAAGATGATTGCCACAAACAAACTCGCCAGCGTGAGACGCAGAGTGTATGGGTAGCGCTGGGCAAGCATTTTTGTGACGGTCTGGTTGTAGCGGATGGAGCGTCCGAGGTCTCCGTGGAGAACGCCTTTCCAGTAGCGGAGGTATTGTTCGCCGAGTGGGGCGTCGAGGCCGAAGGCGTGGCGCGTGGCAGCGATGTCGGCCGCCGGGGCGCCTTCGCCAAGCATCTGTTGGATGGGATCTCCGGGAACCAGGTGGATCAGGAGGAAGACGAGGGAGACTACAAGCCAGATGACTGGGAGGGTGTAGAGGACGCGTTGGAGGAGGGGTTTCAAGGCTCAGTGGTCAGTGGTCGGGGTTTCGTTTGTCATCCTGAGCGCAGCGAGCGCGAAGGCGCTCGCGAAGTCGAAGGATCCCTGTCGATTTCACCCAACTTCGCTGTCTGACGGAGTTCTCTCCGAAGTTGCTGAGATCGGATTCACGGGAGAACTCCTCGATACACCTGACGGTGACGCGGTGCGGGAAGGGATCCTTCGACTGCGCGCAACCTGTCACTTCGCTCCCGGTCGTGCTTCGCTCAGGATGACAGATGTTCGAGTGACGGCTGGGTGCACGCATTTTTCTTAGTGTCGTATTCCTTTTAGTCGCCGACGCCTTTGGCGGCTTCGGCTTCGCCTTCTACTTTTGCCGTCTTCTCTATGCGAACTCTGGCGATGCGGTGGCCTTCCAGTTCTTCGACCGTGTAACGGCGGCCTTCGAATTCGAAACTGTCGCGAACGTTCGGGATGCGCTGCAAGCGGGCGAGGATGAATCCTGCCAGCGTTTCGAATCCGGCGTCACGCGGGAGGATGAGTCCGTATTCGGCTTCCAGGTCGCGGATGTTGACCGCGCCCTCGAGCACCATTACCGATTCGTCTTCCAATGCTGGTTCGCTAGGGGAGACGTCGAATTCATCTTCTATATTTCCGACCAACTGTTCGAGGATGTCTTCGACTGTAATCACGCCAGCGGTTGATCCGAACTCGTCGACCACGACCGCGAGGTGACGGCGGCGGTCTTTGAATTCCGCGAGCAGTTCCGCCAGCACCTTCGTTTCGGGAACGACCACGACGTCATGCATGATCTGGCTGATCTGCATTTTCCCGATGCGCGTGGCGGTGGACTGGCCGAGATTGCTCAGGCGCAACCTCATCCAGCGCATGAGATCTTTATAGTAGAGAACACCGACAATGTGCTCGGGACCGCGCTGCGGGTCGTAGACCGGAATGCGGGAATGTTGTCCTTCGACTACCCGGGCGAGTGCGTCGTCAAGCTGAAGGTCCGAAGGCAACGAAAAGATATCGGGCCGAGCGACCATCACTTCTCTTACGGTGATTGAATCGAGTTCGATGGCGCTGTGGATCATCTCTTCCTGAAATTCGGGAATCTGGCCGAACTGGCGGCTCGCGGTGACGATGAGCTTGAGTTCGTCGGGGGAGTGGACGGCGCCTCCGCGGCGGGTAGGTTGCGCACCGAAAAGTCTTAAAACCAGGCCTCCGGAGCGGCGCATAAAAAACAGGATTGGCCGGGTCACCGTGAGGAAGGCTTCCATGGGAGGGGCTACGGCCAAGGCAATCTGCTCAGCGCGTTGCAGGGCCAAGGTCTTCGGCACGAGTTCGCCGAGGATCACGTGCATGTAGGTGATGAGACTGAATGCAATCGCGATTGCAATCGTATGCGCGTAGATGGCCACGTGGGGCAGACGCTGGACGATGGGCAGGCTGCCGACGAGGCTCGCGACCATGGGTTCGCCGATCCAGCCGAGGGTCAGGCTGACCATCGTGATGCCGAGCTGGACGCCGTTGACGACCTCATCCAGATTCTGATGGAGCCGTTGGACCATACGTGATCCGACGCGGCCAGCTTCGATAAGCTGCTGAATGCGGGTATCGCGCACGCTCACGAGCGCGAATTCCGCGGCTGCGAAGAACGCGTTGGCTGCCACGAGGAGGAGGATCAGAAAGATCCGGAGCAGCACGAATGCGAGCATGGATTGGTAATTCTAACATTCGAGGGGAGTTGAGAGGCAGTGGGCAGTGGGCAGTGGGCAGTGGGCAGTGGGCAGTGGGCAGTGGGCAGTCGTTCGGGTTTTGGGTTCTCATCTTGAGTGCGCGGTTTCTGTCGGTGGTTACTTAGGCGCGTTACCCAAGAGGAGTGTTCAGCATCACAAAATTCTGGGTTTTGTTTCGCTATCCTTTTTACTAGTGCCGGGTCTAAGTGGAAGAAGCTGCTGACCGGACAACGTAACGCACCAATTTCGCATCGCAGGCAACAATTCTTCGGAACTAATTCAAGAGGGGCCTCGTAATAGCAAGTGAGGGCAGCAGGATGGCTCCCAATCTTCAATTGGCGGTACGTCAAGGAGGTTTTGTGAACGGCAACGGCAATAATGGCAAAAAGAAACGCCGCAGACTGATTATTTGGGGATCTGTCGTAGCAGTCATCGTGCTGCTGATAGCGGTCGGCGTCATCGTGGCGAAGAGCGGCGGGACGAAGATTGATCCGTCGAAGTTGGCCAAGGTGGAAAAGGGCGATCTGGCAAAGAGTGTCGTCGCGACCGGCAAGGTCACACCTATCACCAAGGTTGAAGTGAAGTCGAAGGCCAGCGGCATTGTGAAAAAGCTATACGTTGATTACGGCGACCGGGTAAAGCAGGGCCAACTGCTGGCGCAGCTCGACAAGCTCGAGATTGAAGCGCAGGTCGCGCAGTCGAAGGCGGGTCTGGAAGCAGCCCAAGCCAATCTGACGAGCTCGCAAGCCGATTATGAGCGCGCCAAGGTCGATGCGGAAGGGCCGGACGTCCCCCCGCTGAAGCGTGCTTATGATCGAGCCACCAGCATGGCTAAAGATGGAGTTGTCTCGGCGTCCGCGCTTGACGATGCCGAGAAGAACTACACGATGGCGGTGAACAAGCAGAACGTCGCCAAAGCACAGGTGACGGTGTTGAAAGCGAAGATCGCTCAGTCGCAAGCCGTCGTGGCACAGGACGAGGCGAACCTGAAACAGCTCGATGAGCAGCTGAGCTATACCGATATTGTTTCCCCAATCGATGGAATCGTTTTGTCGCGCGATGTGGAAATCGGCGATGCGGTCAGCTCGATCCTGGTGTTGGGGTCGTCGGCAACGCTGGTCATGACTCTGGGCGACACCAGCGAAGTTTATGTGAAGGGCAAGGTCGATGAGAGCGATATCGGCAAGGTCTATCTTGGACAGCCGGCGCGCATCAAGGTGGAGTCGTTCAAGGACAAAACGTTCAATGGGAAAGTGACTAAGATTTCTCCGATGGGCGTAGAGAAGGATAACGTCACGACGTTTGAAGTGCGTGTGTCGATCCAGAACCCCGGCGGCGAGCTCAAAGCTGAAATGACGGCGAACGCCGAAATCATTCTGGACGAACACAAGAACGTGCTGCAAATTCCGGAAGGCGCGATTCTGTACGACAAGGACAAGAAGGCGTCGGTTGAGATTCCGAATCCCAAGGCCAAAGAGGGGAAAGAGAAAGTTGCTGTCAACATTGGGATTTCCAACGGCGCAAAAACCGAAGTGCTCAGCGGCTTGAAGGAAGGCGATCAGGTCGTACTGCAGTAAACGCAAAGTTTGAAGGTCGCAACGTTGCCATCCGGCTTCCGGTTCAACGCATATCCGTCGTAGCGGAAGGCGAGGAGCCGGGAGCCGGTTGCCATCTAGGGACAGTTATGACACTGAGCGAAATACTCCGACAGGCGATTGCCACGTTCCGGGCCCACAAAATGAGGACTTTCCTCACGATGTTTGGGCTGGTGTGGGGGATTGCGTCGGTGATCATTCTGGTCGGGCTGGGACGAGGATTCGTTGTCGACCAGAAGAAGCACATGGAAACGCTGGGTAAGGACCTGGTGATTGTGTGGGGAGGACGCACAAGCACGCAGGTTGGCGGACGGGCTGCGGGGCGTGAGATTCGGCTGAATGTCGATGATGCGGAATTGATCCGGGACGAGTGCTATCTGATCAAGAACGTTAGCCCGGAGTTACGGCGGACGATTCCTGAGGTAAGCCAATACAATCTGGCGAATCGTGGCGTGGTGGGAATGTGGCCTTCGTATCAGGATTTTCGTTCGCTGAAAGTCTCCGAGGGACGTCTGATTACTGAAGACGACGAACGCGAAGGGCGGCGTGTGCTGGTGCTGGGATCGAAGGCTTACCGGCAATTGTTCCCCGGGCAACCGGCGATTGGTACGACCGTGCTGGTGAAGAGCATCCCGTATTCCGTCGTCGGCGTTCTGACCGAGAAGAAGCAGAATTCGAATTACAGCGGACCTGACAACGATTATTTGTTCGCTCCCTATTCGGCGGTGTCGCGCGACTTCCCTCCCCCGGAAAAGCCGGGTGCCGGGATTACGCGCGGGTATCTGGATGACATCGTGTTTGAGGTGGCCGACCCGGAGCACCATGAAGAAGCTGTGCTGCAAGTGCGGCGGGCGATTGGGCGGGTACGGCACTTCGATCCGACGGATAAGGATGCGTTGTTCATCTGGGACACGATGGATGGCGCCAAGCAGCTGGCAAAAATTTTCGGGGTCGTAACGTTGTTCTTCGGATGCGTGGCGATTGTGACACTGTGCCTGGGCGGAATCGGTGTGATGAACATCATGCTGGTTTCGGTCAGTGAGCGCACGCGAGAGATCGGCACACGCAAGGCGATGGGAGCCACCAAGCGGGACATTCTGCGGCAGTTCTTTGCGGAGTCGGCGATGCTGACGCTCGTGAGCGGGCTGCTGGGATTCACCATTGGAATCGGATTGTGCGCGGCGATGGAAGCTTTGCCGCTGCCGGATTTCGTCCCGCATCCGATCGTTTCCCCGATTTCGATCGTCGTTTCGATTTTTACCCTTTCGTTGATTACCGTGACGGCGGGCATGTATCCGGCCCAGCGCGCCGCGGACATGACACCAGTGGAGTCACTACGATATGAATAGAAAAACTCGAATTCTCCATCCCACATTTGAGTCCAACCGAACCACAACACTGCTTGTCGTCGCGCTGGTCGTATTGTTTACATCGACTGCGGCCCTCGCCTGGCCTTCAACGCCGCAAGGCACTTTTGACAGAACACTGCAAGTCACGGGACCTGTCGAACTCGAAGTCCTTACGCATTCCGGCGATGTACGCGTGCGCGCGGGATCCTCCGGCACTGTTCAGATTCATGGAAAGATTTTCGTGGGCAACAACTGGCTGGGCGTGCACCGCGATGCGGATGTGCACGCGATTGAACAGAATCCGCCGATCAAACAAGAAGGCAACAACATTCACATCGACTATGTGGATTACCACAATATCTCAATCGATTATGAGATCACTGTTCCCGTCGACACCACGGTTCGCTCGCACAGCGGCTCCGGCGATCAAACAATCGAAGGCACGCACGGGAACGTGGATGTAGGGACTGGGTCGGGCGACGTGAAGCTCGCGAGCCTGCAGGGCGAGATTCGTTTGCAGACGGGCTCAGGCGATGTGCGAGCACACGACGTTTCTGGTTCCGTAAAAGGTGGGACCGGAAGTGGCGATGTGGAGGTTGACGAAGTGGGACCAGGCGACATCGACCTGCACACAGGGTCCGGCAATGTTACAGCGCGCGGCATTCAGGGATCATTCCACGGCGAAACCGGCAGCGGCGATGTTACTGCGGAGGGAACGCAAACCGGATCGTGGGATATTCGCACCGGTTCCGGCAATGTGCATGTGCGGATACCTTCGAATGCCGGGTTTGATGCGGACATTTCCACCAGCTCGGGCAGCATCGACGTCGGCGCACCGATTGAGATGACTGTGCAGGGCCGCGTGGGAGAGTCGCACAAGCAGATTCACGGCAAGGCTCGCGGCGGAGGTCCGCTGCTGCGCGTGCGCACGGGCTCGGGCGACATCCATCTCGAGTCGTAGCCGGCAGCGAAATGCAGAGGCAACGAAAATGAGCACCGCCCCACCAGTAACGACGCAGGACTCGCAAGTGAGGCATCACTCGATTGAAGTGGTGCCTCAGCCTCCTTCCACGTCGCGAAAGCGCGAGAGGAAGCCCGGGTTGTTCGTCTCTGCACGATTTTTCAAGGAACTCGTGGCGCAGGGATGGCTGGCGTTGATGCGCGACCGGACACGGTCGGCGTTGACGATGCTCGGCATCGGGTGGGGTCTGGTTTCCGTCGTGCTGTTGCTGGCATACGGACAAGGGCTGGGCGGCTGCGTCCTGAGCGCGTTCCTGAATATGGGAAACAACGTTATCGTCCTGTGGCCGGGGCAGACGAGCATGCAGGCCGGGGGACAGCGCGCCGGGAAACCTATCAAATACGAACTTGAGGACGTCGAAGCGATCCGCGATGAAGTGCCGATCATTCGCGCGGTGAGCGGAGAAATCGACCGCGATTTCGGTTTCAAGATTGGAACCCGAGTCGTTTCGATTATGTGCCGCGGCGTCGATATGCCGTACGGGCAGATGCGAAAGCTTGATCTTGCTGACGGTCGCTACTTCAATGAGACCGATTTTTCCGATCACAAGCGCGTAGTGATCCTGGGTTACCAGGCGGCGAAGAAAGTCTTTCAGGGCGCACCGGGAGTCGGGCAACACGTCGAGATCGGCGGCCTCGATTTCGAAGTCATTGGGACGATGCGCAACAAGATCCAGGACTCGATGTATCAGGGGCCGGACAACGAGAATGGATTCATTCCCTTTGCCCTGATGCGCGACCTGAAGAACATTCGCGATCCTGACGAAATCATCATCCAGCCGACTTCTGCGGAACTCAACAAAAAGGCGCTGATGGCAGCACGCGAGGTCATTGCGCGGCGGCATCATTTCGATCCGAAAGACGATAAGGCGACTCCGGAGTGGGACACGATCGAAGACCGCAGCATGATCAATGCGTTCTCTTATGGGCTGCAGGCAGTGCTCGGGTTGATTGGCGTGGTCACGCTTGCGGTAGGTGGAATCGGCGTGATGAACATCATGCTGGTGTCAGTGACCGAGCGGACGCGGGAAATCGGCTTGCGTAAGGCGATTGGGGCGCGTCCGCGGCATATCCTGGTGCAGTTCTTACTTGAGGCTCTGGTGCTGACGTTCGTGGGCGGAATGATCGGTATGCTGGCAGCGGAGTTTCTGACGTGGGTGATTCCTCCGATGCCGCTGTACGACGAGTTCTACAAGACCGCCGACCACGAAGGTGCAATTTTTCTGCATGCGTCGATGGGCGTGATGGCGGTTTCATTCACGATTCTGGCGATGGTGGGAATGGTGTCGGGGTTCTTCCCTGCTTTGAAGGCATCGCGGCTGAATCCGATTGAAGCGTTGCGATACGAGTAGGCGCGAGGAAAATCTTCGGGCCTTGCAAGGCTTCCGAGGCTATGGGACTAAAGAGGACTCAGTATCCTAGACGAAGTCACGGTGCGAGAAAGTTCGCCTCAGGCGCTAAAGCGCAATTCATCTTGAGCGCTTTTCGGCACGAATGAATTCGTGCCCTTCCCCGTTGTGCTCTATCCCGGCCTTAACCTAGTGTCGGCCGTCAGGCACTAACTCGCTTGATATCTTCTCGCACGCCGTTCAGCAATCCAAATCGATGTGTAGACCAGCCCCAACGTGGAATAGTTGGCGACCAAGAATCGAGGGTTCTCCCAACGCATGCCGGAAATGCCAACGCGAGATAGCGGCCAGAGGAAATGCAGAGCGAACATGCCCTGATGCGTGGGGATGTCGATCAGAATATGCAAACCCCAGCCCAGCAGTTCGAGGACTGGACGCTTCATCAGCAGCGAGACCATTCCAAATACGATCCCGAACGTGATCAGGCTGTGACTGGCGTAGTAGAGTTGCCAGACATACTGAAAATGCTGCGGGCTCTTGGCGTCGGGGAGCAGGTGCGGAGTCACTCCGGTTGCGTACCACCAGATGCGGACGATCGCTGGCACGCCAAAGCTAAAGATGTCGGGGAAGACGCCCCAGAAGATCAACCAGCCAAGGTTGAGTGGTCGATGAAGTCGGCGGCGGACTGGGATTCCGGCTGCAGCCGTCCAGAGTGCGTGAGCAAGAATGTCCATGGATTTGCTGATTCTTACGCCGAAGCTCAAGTGCAGAAATGAAGGGTGATCCTACTAATTGGGAACTGAGATGTCTGTGCGTTTAGACACGCAGGTTAGAATCTGGGCGGAGTCTAAGAGGACACCCGCGACTCATCCTCGCGGCACAAGTCGAAATCGTTCAATCGCGATTCTCGCGCTGCGGTTGCTGCGAGCGCCTCTCAGGTAGTAGCTTACCGTCAGTTCGTCGAAGCTGCCCATGGCCAGTTTGCCCGGTAAGCGGAAGCGCAGGGTTTGGGTTGTGGCGTGGGACTCAGATGATCCGGGGGCAACGACGTTTTCCATGCCGAGCGATTGGACGGGCTTATTGGCGAGTGCCGTGTTTCGCACCTTCAGCAGAATGCTGACGGAGTTGGGGAAAGGATCGGCATTCTGAATGTCGATTTCTATCGCTGCGTAGCTGCGGGGATCGACGGCGAATCCGAGATTCTGCTTCGCTTCCATGGACATGCCATCCCCATCGGTCGAGCGAAAAAACTGCGCTGACGGACTGCCATGCATGACCACCGAGTTTGAGGGAGGTCCATCGGATGGTCCACGCCAAAACCAGTAGACTCCGTTGAAGGGAATGCTGAGCGGGTCGGTATGAGAGGCGCTCACACCGCCCGTGGCCGAAAGTCGAGGCGCTACGAGGCGGGTGTGAGGCTGAGCTTCTGGATAGAGTTCAACGGCGGGAAATACCGGACCCACGATCATGACGGCAGCGACGGTTGTGTTCAGGCCCGTCTTTGGACGGTTATCGGTCGCTTTGGCGTCGTCAGGAAACGTGGAATCGAGCAGGTGCTTCGCCGCAGCAAAGGAATCACCTTGCGACCCGGGCGGCTCCGAATTGAACAAGGACTTTAGCCACGCGAGTGTGGATGCATTTCCATGTCCGTTTTTGCTCTTGTCGATTCCGCTTCCGGCTGCCTGCGCAGGAGCGCTACTGCTTCCACTGCCAGCCAGAGAATGTCCTCCTCCTCTTGGGCCGCCTTGTACGAGATAAGGCAGCCACGCAAAAACGATCAGAAAGGTGGTCACAATCAGCACCGCCGAGACGGACCGCGTGGAATTCCGTTCGCGGATCGCGGGAAGGTCGCGGAACATCCGGAAATTGCGATGAACAACGGCGGTTGTGGCTGCCACATAAAGCAAGGCTGCCAGTGCTACGTGGTTATCCAAGGCTGCAAAGATTGCTCCCTGCAGCGCGAGGGCAGCCAAGATGGTTGATCCGAAGGGGAAATCTCGCTTGAGAAGCGAGAAGGCAGCGTATTCAGTAGACGCTTCGGATGATGTTGTTGGCGAAGTGGGCGGCTCGGCATTCAGAAATGCGAGCAGGTACGCCACTTCAAGCCCGAGTACAAGGAAAATGGCCAGCGCGAACCATGACCTCTGGCCGCAGAACAGCAGGAGCGGTGGAAGCCACAGAGCTGCCGCCGCGGTGTGAATAGCGATGTCTTCACTGCGGGCAGCGTGTTCCTTGCCGCGAACCAGAAGGACCAGTTGAGTTGCGATCGCCGCCAGACCGAAGACCGCTGTGGTGTATGCCACCGCGCGAGTGATCAGACTAAGAACGGTTGCAGGGTGTTCCGGTTCAAGAGAGGATGCGAGGACGGTAGCCAAGGCCGCCGCAACAAAACCCGACGCGGCCGCGCGCTTGGCGATGCGAGTGGACACTTGGGGAGTCCTTAGCGGGTTTGGACACCGCAAATTACGCATAAGTTCCGCAGCGGTGGCCCGGCGCTGGGTTGACGCTACGTATCCTTCGCTGTCCGTTTTCGAACAACTCTCTCCAGATTTGGCCATCTGCTTTCCGTGGGTTTTCTCAAGCGGATGCAAAACGAGTTGAAAATGCGTGGGATAGACGACCGTCTAAATGGCGACCGAAGTGCCGGACTATATTGTCTGCCTCCGGAGGGCTCCGATGCACAATCTGCTCCATGACTTGCGCTACGCCCTGCGCCAACTGCGCAAAAGTCCCGGCATGGCTTTACTGGCAATCGTGACGCTGGCGCTTGGGGTGGGGGCCAATACAGCCATCTTTACGGTGATTGAGAGTGTACTGCTGCGACCGCTGCCCTACACCCATTCGGATCGACTTGTGTACGTTGGTCGCGGTACTGACCCGGGTTACTCGGCGACATCGTGGATGAGCTATAGCGACGTTCGCGCGCGATCCACCTTGCTCCAGGCGGTGGCCGGTTACTCCGAAGATGTCTCCGTGGTCGAGACCCGAGACGCATCTCAGGCGGTCGCCGCTCCCCGAGTCACAACGAATCTATTCTCGATGCTGGGCGCTCAACCAATCCTGGGACGAACCTTCACGGAAGCCGAAGGCAAATCCGGAGGCCCATCGGTTGTGCTTCTTTCGGAAACATTGTGGCGCGAAAGCTTTCATGGTGATTCTAGTATCGTCGGGCAAGTCATCAGGATTGGTGGGCAGCAGCGCACGGTCATCGGCATAATGCCGCGGAGCTTTCATTTTCCCGAGCAATTGGGGCCGGATCTTGAAAAAGGCGTCTGGCTCCCGCTGCAACCCACCACCGCAATGCTGACGGATCGCGGATATAACTTTTTCAATGTCGTTGGCGCGCTTCGCCCGGGAGCAACAGTGGCGCAGTTGCAACACGAACTCGATGCGATTGCGGCGCACATTCCACCGAATGAAGTTGAAAGCGCATTCAGCTTCCGCGCGACCTCGTATCAGGAATTGCTGACCGGGCCGGTTCGTCCCGTTTTCTATGCGCTCCTCGTGGCGTTAGTGTTGGTCCTGCTGATCGCTTGCGCCAACGTGTCCAATCTACTGATCGCGCGCAGTCTCGGGCGGCAACAGGAGTTTGCCGTGCGAACGGCTCTGGGCGCGGGCAAGATGCGGCTGGTACGGCAGTTGCTGGCCGAAAGTCTGGCGCTCAGTCTGGTCGGCTGTGGAGCCGGGCTGTTGCTCGCACAACTCGGGATCATCGGGATCGGGAAACTGCCAGCTGGAACGATTCCTCGTGCCGATGGAATCGCGGTTCACTGGACGATCGTATTCGTACTCGCTGCGTTGGCCAGTTTGACAACGATTCTGTCGTCCATATTCCCGGCATTGATTGTGTCGCGGACGAATCCTCAAGCCGCGCTGCAAGCAGCTTCGCGCGGCGTGGGATCGCGGTCGGCAGGCCGCAAGCTGAGTGGGGGTTTAGTGGCCGCCGAAGTTGCGCTCTCGACGCTCCTTCTCGTTGCAACAGGATTGCTCTTTCATACGCTCTGGAATCTCGAGCAGTCACGGCTTGGATTTGAAACAGCGCACATCACAACGTTTACGGCGATGCCTGCAGAGTCCCCTGGCTTTTCGGGGATAGCTGTCTCCGAAGACACGGCTAACGCCCCGGCTTCGATTGCCACACTCACATATCGTCCCGTTCTCGATCAGATTCGGAAGGTGCCCGGAGTCGAGACTGCAGCGCTGGCTAGTTCGCCGCCTCTTTCGGGAATGGACATGGGGTCGAACTTCGAGATCGTGGGGCAACCCAAAAATCCCGACCATGAACCCCAGGCTCGTGTTTCTGCGGTGAGCAGTGATTACGCAAGAACTCTGGGCACGCCAGTCGTTCGCGGGCGCATGATCAACGATGACGACGCGGCCAGCACTCCATTCGTTGTAGTGATTAACGAAACGCTGGCCCGAACATACTTCGCGGGCAAAGATCCACTCGGTCAGCAGATCGAACTCGGCGGCAAAGAGACAGGCATGCTCAAGCCGTACACGATTGTCGGCGTGATTGGCGACCAGGTAGATCGGGCTGTCGGTGGCGAGGTTCAGGCATTTGTTATGGTGCCGCAGGAACAGATTCCAACAACGTCGATGTTTTATCAGGCTTTGCTGAAAACGATGGTCGGCTTCGTGGTGAAAACCAGAGGCAATATTCCGGTTGCGAGCGAGATGAGGTCGGTGTTTCATCGGGCTGCACCGAGCATTGCACTCGACAACTTTCAGACCATGCAGGAAGCAATTGATCAAAATACATTCAGCCAGCGGCTGGGGCTGTATCTTGTTGCGTCTTTCGCCGGACTTGCAGTGGCCATGGTGATCGCGGGCCTGTATGGCGTTCTGTCGCAGTTGGTGGGATATCGACGGCGCGAGATCGGCGTGCGCATGGCCTTAGGAGCGTCGCGGAAGAGTGTAGCGGAGATGGTGCTCAAGCAAGGATCGATTCTGATCAGCATCGGGCTCGCAGTGGGGCTGGCCTTGGCTTTGGCCTCCGAGCGACTGGTGCAGAGCTTCTTGTATCACGTACGTCCGCTGGATGTGTGGACCTACGTTTCCGTGCTGCTGGTGCTGCCGGGAATCGGTCT
>Ga0070734_10001826_pt1 | contig 28775 bp, 26 predicted proteins | sample Coa_R1_8_FD_66444 | JGI IMG/M metagenome (GOLD analysis project Ga0070734, IMG submission 66444) | Surface soil microbial communities from Centralia Pennsylvania, which are recovering from an underground coalmine fire - Coalmine... | ecosystem: Environmental > Terrestrial > Soil > Unclassified ... | reverse complement strand
GCGGTGCCTCGATACGTTTTCAGTGGAGCGCAGCGTCCATCTCAATCGAGGGGCCCAAAAGAGAGATGGTGGAGAATTTAGTTGAATCGTTTGGTGCAAGAAGGAGCCGTAAGTCACTCCTTGTCGTCCCCTAACATCGTGCGCATTGGCCCGCGACGTCCGGCTACGGATTAACCTCACAATAGCCACCCCCACAAAACGAGGCGCCGTCGATGCGGATGCCGCCCTCGTGCCCAGTGCAAGCAGAGTCGTACTCCGGCATTTTTGCTTTCTGTCCCGGGGGGCAGTCGGTGGGATCAGAATTAACGCTACACCCCCTGCGTCCACCACGAACGCAGGTTCCGTTTAGTGTTCCGCTACCGCCATTCCCGCTACTACCGGTTCCAGATAACGTCACATCTTGCGGGCTACCTGGCCCATTGTCGGTCAGTGAAAGTGTGCCGGTCAAAACACCCGTAGCTCCGGGCGAGAACGTTATGCTGATAGAGCAGTTCGCCCCTGACGCCAGAGTCGAGCCACATGTGTTCGTCTCCGCAAAGTTGACGCTCGCGGCGATATTTACAATGTTCAGCGTCCCCGTGCCGGAGTTGTTCAGCAAGATAGTTTGCGCTGGGCTGGTAGTGCCCACCACTTCATCACTGAAGGCTAAGCTAGTCACCGACAAACTAGCCTGGGGTGATACAACGCCGAGCGATCCGCCGCCGCAACCACTGCTCAGGAGCCAAATGCAAAGTGTGAGCCAGAGGTACTTCGTCACGATGCCTCCTATGTGCGATGGGATATGAGGACCATTCGACTCTGGTCGAACAGTCCTCGCGATGGGTCACCGGCAGGGTTAGGAATGCCCTCTCCTGCACCGACAGCGGTTACCTCTCGTACGGAACTACCTAGGCGCCGACAGCGAACCTGGAATGTGAAACCGGTTGCTCCCCGACCGTGACGCACGCTCAGTTCCGCTTGTGGCGTCGCGTGGTGCCGGGTCTGGTGACGTTACGGTCGAGTCCACGAGACTGTAGTCGCATCCCTCCACACCGGGGTGATTCTCGTCGCACGGGATCAGCAGAAGGGCATGATCGTTGCCGCTCGCGTCGTGGGCGTTGACGGCCATTTCGCCGCGATCGTTGACGGCGAGCGCCTCGCTGATAGTGAGGCCGGAGCCGGGCGAAACAAGACCGTTCAGATCGACCATGGGGCCGCCGTTCTCCCACAAAAAAGCACCCGGTCCCTGGTCATATCCCAAACTGCCGACCACCTGTCCCGATGCGTTAATCGCGGTAGCAAATGAGAAGATCGCGCCTGGGGTAAAGCCGAGGCTGGTTTTCCGCCATTTCCCAGCCCTTTGTTGCCAAAGAATCGCGCCGCAACAGACGTTGCCGCTCAAAGTGGACCCGCCGGCAATCTGTCCGTGCTCGTTGATCTCCAGAGCCTGGCCGTACTTTCCGCCCAACACGCCCAAATCAGTAAGTCCGTTCGCGCTGTCCCAGACGAAGGGGTGGACTGCCCTATCGCCAGTCGTATTGGACTCGCCGACCACCTGACCCAGATTGTTCATTCCAAAAGCGCCCGTACAGGTGCCGCCCAAACCGCCGAGGTCCGTCATTCCTGTTTCCTTGTCCCAGATGAAGGAGCCGGTGGTCAGGGGAAAACCGCCGCCGAGATCGTTGATGTTGCAAGCGCCAGGAGCTGAACTGGTGTACGACCACCCAACGACTTGCCCCCTCTCGTTGATAAACGAAGCCTGGGCGTCGGTCCCATTCCCCAAGGTCCCCAGATCCTGCATCACTCCGTCCTCCCACAAGAAAGCCCGGGACTGATACGGATACGAACCAAAATAGCCCAGCATACCGTTGGGATCGGGAACCGTGTTGGTGGCAAATCCGGCCACCTGGCCGCGACTGTTGACCGCGCTCGAAAGAGTCTCGTACCCGCCTGCCGGCCAGGTTCCGACATCGACGAGCTCGCCGTTTCGCCAGAGTGTGCCGTGAATTTGCGGAAGATCCGGGACCAGCGGATCGAGTTCGCCGTTTTCGCCGTCTCCAACCATCAGCCCGCTATCGCTGATAGCAACCACCTCGTCGCTTCCGCCTGCCAGCGTGGCCAGTTCGGTTCTGGCGCCGTTTCGCCACTGGTATCCGTGAGAAACATAGCAATCGCCGTTGAAGCAGCTCGGGAAGGGGTCCGGTGCAGACGTATCCGCCCAGCCTGCAACCACTCCGTGGCTGTTCAATGGTCTGCCGATACCAAGAAACGCGAACAGGTAACTCTGGGGCCCACCGAACGTGCCCATGTCGATGAGTTGGTAATGGTGGTGCTTCGGGCTTGATTTGGATTGATTCTGGGCGGCCAACCCGAGCGGCACCACCAGCCCGACGACCAATGTCATTGCCATGACAAAACTCTCAGACCTAGATTTCATGGTTACCCCTTCTTCCATACGATTTAGAGCGAAGCCTGAAATTGAGAACGATCGGCCCCCGGACGACATGACGACTTTCGATGTTGCCGGGAGGACCCCGTCAGACTAGAATCATCGCCGGTCGGCTCTGGATCGCATCGCAGCCATTCCCCACTCGCGTCGCACTCTAGCGCGGCTGCGGTTTCAAAGTCTTTCCAAAGTTCCGGCAAATTTCTGGCAGAACGTATGACGGTGCAAATCAAGCACTTCTACGCGTTCGGACCCTTTCGCTTCGATTCGGAAAGGCGGGTGCTCGTGCGTGATGGCACGGCGGTTCCTCTCGCCCCCAAGGCTACTGAGATCCTGCTCGTGCTCGTCGAGCAGGCCGGGCACCTGGTTGACAAAGACGTGTTGATCAACCGGGTGTGGCCGGATGCCTTTGTGGAAGAAGGAAATCTCAACAAGAATGTTTTTTTCCTGCGGAAGGTCTTGGGAGAATGGGAAAGCGGGCGGGAATACATAGAAACGGTTCCCAAGCGTGGCTATCGGTTTGTGGCGCCGGTAACTGAAGTGACACACGCCGAGGAGGCGCCCCAGAAGCCATGTGTTGCGGCGATCAATTTGATTGGCCGGAAGGTTACACACTACCGCGTCCTAGAGATTCTGGGCGGCGGCGGCATGGGCGTTGTTTATAAAGCCGAAGATCTGAAGCTCGGACGTCGGGTAGCTTTGAAGTTTCTTCCTGAAGAACTGGGTGCCGATCAGAAAGCAATCGAGCGATTCGAACGAGAAGCACGGGCCACTTCCGCGCTCGACCATCCCAATATCTGCGCCATCTATGAGTTCGGAGAGCACGAGGGCCGGCCTTTCCTCGTGATGCAGTTGTTGGAAGGAGAAACCCTGCGAGAGCGTATCGGTGAAGATGCGCCCTTGCCGACCGATACTTTGCTCGATATCGGCATTCAAATCGCCAGCGGTTTGGACGCTGCCCATACAAAGGGCATCATCCATCGCGACGTTAAGCCAGCCAACATTTTTATTACTGACCGGGGAGAAGCCAAGATTCTGGATTTCGGATTGGCGAAGCTCACGGACGAACCTAAGGAGGACGGTGCTCGCAGCGCACCGCACCAACAGAAAACAACCGCAGGATCCGATCTGTCGCTCACGCTGACCGGAACAGCGATGGGAACAGCAGGTTACATGTCGCCGGAGCAGGTGCGGGGCGAGAAGCTGGATGCACGCACCGACCTGTTTTCCTTTGGTTTGGTGCTCTATGAAATGGCAACGGCGCAACAACCATTCACGGGCGACACTACACCGGCACTCCATGAAGCTATCCTCACTCGGTCACCTACTCCGGCGCGGCAGTTGAATTCCGCGCTTCCCTCAAGACTGGGAGAGATCATCGTCAGAGCGCTCGAAAAGGACCGCGAGGCGCGCTATCAGACGGCGTCAGAAATGCGTTCTGATCTGGAGACTCTTAGGGCTGCGACACAACCGAAACTTGCTTTCCGGTGGTGGGCCTTAGCAGCGGGGGTCGTTGCTGTCGCAATCGTTGCGAGTGCGTCTTTGTGGTTTGCAGAACATCAGCCTGTTTCCGAGAATCCTCCTCCGCTGGAATTGAAACAGCGGCAACTTACTAGTAACTCAAGCGAGAACCCAGTCGGGGGCTCAATTTCCCCCGATGGGAAGTACTTGGCATACGCCGACAGGATGGGGATCCACATCAAGCTCATCGACACCGGCGAAACGCGGACCATCCCTCAGCCCGATGAACTCAAAGGCAAACGGGTCGACTGGGATGTCAACGCGTGGTTCCCTGACGGCACCAGGTTTCTCGTTGATTCTCATCCTCCTGGAATTGACGCTACAGAATGGACCTCGCAAGGCAGCAGCGTTTGGATTGTATCCATGTTGGGAGGGCCTCCGCGAAAACTTCGCGATGAAGCATACGCAGATTCTATTTCTCGGGACGGTTCCACCATTTCCTTCGACACCAATAGAGGTAAGTTCGGTGACCGTGAGATCTGGTTAATGGACTCCAATGGTGAGCACGCGCGCAAACTTTTTGAAACGGACGAAAATAGTTCAATCTCGGAACTAAATTGGTCTCCGGATGGACAACGGATCCTGTACCAGAGAATCGATGAGGCAGGCCCTAGCCTTGTAACCCGCGATTTGAAGGGCGGACCGCCGGTCGAAGTGCTTGCAGCCGCTGATGCTAGGAGAATGAATGATTTTCTGTGGTTGCCCGACGGCCGGGTGATTTACGCATTGTGGGAGACCGTCCGCGAGGAAGGAACGTGCAACTATTGGACGCTACGCATTGATCCACGAAGTGGTGAAGCGGTTGGTAAGCCCGACCGCATTACGAATTGGGCGGGTTTTTGCGTAGGCGGTACAAGTGTCACGGCTGACGGCAAACGGCTCGTATTTGGGGAATGGAGAGGTCATACCAGCGTATATGTGGCTGACCTTCACGCTGGAGGCACGCGCATCACTCCCCCAACCCGATTGACCTTCGATGAGACTTACAACGAGCCCGCGGGATGGACCGCCGATGGCAGGACGGTTTTATTCTTTTCCACCCGCAATGGAGCGAACGCGCTCTTCAAACAGCCTTTGGGTCAAACGACAGCTGAACCGATGATCACGGTGAAAGAGGAGGAATCCTTAGAAGAGAATGCCTGCCTGACCCCGGAGGGATCCTCGGTTTTGTACGTGGTACGTCCAAAGGCAGGAAATCCCTTGGCACCAACCACAATCATGCGGGCTCCAATCAGCGGCGGATCCCCGCAACTCGTGCTAACAGCCAACTCGTACGGTAAAGGACCACGCTGCGGCAAGTTTCCGGCCGCTTTGTGCGTCATCGCTGAACGAAGCGCTGACCGCAAGGAACTCGTTTTCTCGACCTTGGACCCAGTGAAAGGCCGAGGGAGCCAACTCGCCACACTTCGAACCGAGGAGACGGCGGACTATCAATGGGACCTTTCTCCCGATGGTGCTCGCGTCGCCACACTCAAGAACCGCGATGGACGAATCCAAATTCTTTCTCTGAGCGGCCAGCCGCCGAAGGAAGTGACGGTGAAGGGATGGAATCTGTTGAACAATGTTAATTGGTGGGCAGATGGGAAGGGTCTGTATGTCGCCAGTCTCAATAAGCGAGGGTCGGTTCTGCTGAGCGTCGACCTACAAGGCAATGGTCGCGTGCTGTGGGACCAAACTGGCGGCGCCGGCACCTATGGCTTGCCTTCGCCCGATGGCCTTCACCTTGCAATGATGGGCCATACCGTGAATAGCAACATCTGGATGCTTGAGAACTTTTGACGAAAACAAGCAACGGTTTCTTCCGGATCAGTTAGCGATATTCTGGGGTCATATCTTAGGACTCGAAGTCTTTTCGGAAGGCAGCTTGAACCTGCTTCCGCAGGCTATCGCATCGCCTTGTTGCTTCCGTCTTGGAGCGTCAAGGGCCTTATTCACGAGCTTGGACAAACAGCGCATGGCCTAGCCCTATCGAACTAAGACCAATGCGCCATTGACGATCACTCAAGCCGAGCTAACATCGACCGCATTGAGGGGGTAGGACGAAGAACCCCGGCTGAGACGGAGCCGGGGATTTTTTTGGCCTTCTCCCCCATTCTGCAATTGCACTCCCCCGTGCAGGGCTTTTCGCCTGTTGGGGTCAGGCGCTTTTTGTTTGCTGTGCGCAGTCGTGGAGTTCAAAATCCTCTCGCATTCGCAGTAACGCCTCATCCACGTGTTCGCCAAACAGCGGAGTTCCTACGAATTTGCGGTCACACACACTGCAATGGGCTTCTAGGTTGTAACCCATCTCGACCTTTGTGAATTGGAGATAGCGATGGGGGTTCGACATAGCTGCTTGCTGCGGTGTTAAACGTTTTGGCCCATAAACGCGGACTTTTATACCACAAAAGGAGCGACCATCCGAAAAGAAAAATGGGTGGGTGCGGTCGAAGGTCTGTAGCTGTTATGATCCTAAGTCTTGAGGGGGATCAAGCAACGTGATGACTGTCAAGAATCTCATGTACGAACTGAAGATGGAACGTGACCGAGTAGAGAAGCAATTGAAAGGGTTGAACGCTGCACTTTCCGCTTTCGCCGAGACCTACGCCGGAGCCAAGACAACCGTCAAAACGAGTCGCAAGCGCCCGAAATTGTCTGCGCAAGGCAGAGCGAGAATCGCCGCTGCCCAACGTGCGCGATGGGCAAAGATCAAAGCGAAAAAGAAAGCCGCATAACCTAAGCCGCGCAAGCCACTCAACAATAAACAACGGTGCATGTTGCCTGATGAGGTTGCCTTTGGTGCGTTGAAGCAATAGGAAGCGAAGGCACTCAATGGGGACAAGTGAAATGGCAAATGAAAAAGCGTCCACGACAGTGCGAGCATTCCTCATTGAAACAAAGCAACAACCGCGTTAGCTGTGGATTCATACGCTTTGGGCCTGAGCAATACTGAACAGACCTTAGTCCACCCAGTGCACTACCGTAGGACTGTCTCACGGGAGGCATTATGTCCTACGCACCGCTCTGCGCTATTTGCAAACAACCTGTGAACCTCGAAGAAAGCCAAACCAATGAACACGGTGATGCGGTCCACGAGAATTGCTACATCTGGGTTGTCGAATTGAAAAAACCGCGAAGACGTATAACCAACATGAGTGCCTTTTCGTGTCGGAGAGATTCGCAAGCTGTGTGCGCCCCTGGTGAATCCCTAGCTTGTTAAGCTGTTTGTAAGCTCCTGAATCTCGCTCTGTAGAGCTTCTATTTCACTCTGAATCAGCTCTTTTCGCTCGCACCGCGCAGTGGATTGGCTCCATCAGCTTACGAAGCGCCTCAACCTGTTCCTCTTGTGTTTTTCGCAATTCTGAGAGTGTTGGCATTGGCAGAAGGCGGAATCAAGACTTTTCCCGCCTGGAAGGATTTTTTCGCGTGGGAAAGAGCTGGATTTCCAGGCACTTCATACACGGGCACCTGAACGCGGCGTCATTTGGAAAGACGATGTGTCCGCAATGTTCACAAATCATGCGCCCATTCGAAAGGATTTTCAATGGGACAAACTTTTCGCCCGATATGCAGTAGGGACAGCGAGATATTTTTTCGGAGCGCAACGAAAAACCTTTGGAGACACTCGACGGCACACAGATCTCGCCGGGGTCGAATGTAGAACCTAAAATGGGCTTTATGGACCGCAGAAGTTGGCAAAAAAATTAATCCTTTTAAGTGCATGTAAAACCAAACTGATTTTAACTGATTTGCTGTGCGACGATCGCCTGCTTGGCAGCGCCCAGGTGATTGAAGCCCTTCCCAACTTGGCATCTGGAATCGACTTAGCCACAAAAGCGGAGATGGGAGACCTTGCAATTCCTCAGGTGGAACGAACGCGTTCATCGCGTCGATGATCGTCTTGCCTTTCCAACTCGGCAACGCTTTCGCAACCTCGGCCACTACTGGGAACACCATAGTGCAAACTTCTTCATCTTGACGCCTCTTTGGCTGCGCTATACGCTATGGCCACTGGAACCAGCTGCGGTCCTGACCGAACGTTTATCCATGACCATATCCACACTGAATTCCCTGCGATCTTTTCTCGCCATCGCTCTGCTCGCTTTGACCAACGCCGTCACAGCCGACGCCGCGGACAAATTGGTTCACGCGTTCCGCGGATCCGATGGGGCTCTTCCACTCGCGTTGGTTGCGGATTCCAAAGGTAACCTCTTCGGTGTGGCCAGCACTGCGGGCACGGGCAGCAATTCCACGTGCACTTCTCTTGGAAGTGCTTGCGGCACGGTGTTTGAACTCTCTCCCAATGCTGACGGTGAATGGAAGACAACTGTGCTTTATAACTTCACCGGCGGATCTGATGGCAACAGCCCCTCCGACCTTGTCATTGATTCCGCTGGCAATCTTTTCGGAGTGGCGAGCCAAGGAGGGAATGGAGCCGGCTGTGCATACCGCAATGGCTGCGGGACTGTATTCGAGCTTTCTCCCGGGGCGCCCCACTACAGCTTCACCGTACTTCATGCGTTCACTGGCGGGCGCGATGGAGCTTTGCCGTCCTACATTGTGCGGGACTCAGCCGGCGATCTATATGTGACCAATGCCTCTGGTGGCAACAAACAAACGCTGTGCGGCAACGGTTGCGGTACAATTTTCCGGTTGGTTCCTTACGGAACCGGTTACAAAGGCAGCACTTTGCGTGTTTTCAACTGGGGGTTCAACAATCCTGAGGCAGCCGCGCCGAATGGACGTCTCACCCTCGACCCGGCCGGCAATCTTTATGGAGTGGCCGGGGGCGGCGTTTTCAACGACAACTGGAACACCTCCTTCGGCACGGTGTATGAACTCATTCCCACCGCATCCGGCCAATGGAAGGAAGTCGTAATCTACGATTTCTGCCCCAACTCCGTCAACTGCCTCGATGGCACTTCGCCCGCAGCCGGCCTGACCTTTGATTCCCAGGGAAACCTCTTCGGGAGCACGACCGCCGGCGGCCAGTTCGGAAACGGCGTCATCTTTGAATTAAGTCCTTCTTCCGGGGCGTGGTCCTACAACGTGATCTACAACTTCACCGGCGGCGCCGATGGTGGCCTGCCGGTGTCTCCTCTGACCCTAGGCAACGACGGGGAGTTTTTTGGCACCAATGCCAGCGGGGGAAATTCCAACTGTCTCTGTGGTGTCGCATTCAAACTGCAGAGTGTTTCGGGCGCCTGGAATCTCGGGGTGCTCCACAGCTTCAGCGGTGGCTCCGATGGCGCGAACCCCAACACGGCCAATGGTCTCGTGCTCGACTCGCTCGGTATTCTTTATGGGACGACCGTGTTCGGAGGAATTGAAACGCCTCCCTGCAACGGCCTTTGCGGGGAAGTCTACGAACTCACGGAAAGCGCTTCAGCGACGGGAGCCACCCCTTAACGGGCGGCTTCCGAATCGCCGTTTACAAATCATGCCCGCTTACGGCCTCACTCGAAACACAACATTGCTGATCAGCGTGCCGCCCGCTGTTGTCACCTGAAGCGATCCCGTGGTCGCACCCGCCGGTTACGTTTAACAGGACCGCAGCGTGCTTAGAGTCGTGTCGTCATCGCTGATTCGGGCGACGGTGCAACGAGAAAACGACTCGCGACGCCATACTCATCGCTTAGCCTCGATCATAGGCTTCGGCTGGAATCTTTTCACTGCAAGGGTTGTCAGCACAACGAAAAGAACCAGCACAAGAAGTTGCACAATCGCAAACGGTGGCTCTTTTTGCGTTGGAGCAATCTCCTTCAGCTGCCGCACCTTCTCGAATGACTGAACCACAAGAACGAAAACGTTGAAGTACAGCAGTGCGCAGGCAGTAATCACGTAGGTTTTTCGCCACGCAAGGTGCAGTGGGTAGCGTGCCACGATCGTGATCGCCAGCACCACCAGGGATATGATCCCCAGCTTGATCGCCGGGGTCGCTTCCATAAATGGAAAGAGGAACCCTGTTACGCTGGTCAGCGCGGTCGTGGCTAAAAACACCGCTGTCCATCCATCAAGCCTCTTGTTGGTGAAAAAACCGCACAGTACGACGGTTCCTGTGGCAATTCCCGCAAGGCTAATTAGCACGTGGATCAGAGTGAAAGTTTGTAGACTCATACCCAGAACCATTTGACGACTCCTCTCGTTCCAAAGCATTTCTAATGGTCACTGATGCTACGCCTGTGTCTCTCGAATTGCGACTCGGTCTCGAACTGCCGATACGCGTAGAATAGGGCGGCACGTTCAGGCCAACGATTTCCCTTGCTCAATATTTTCTGTTTCGGAGGAACGATGACGCGACACGGTGTCATGCTCGCAATCTCCATTTTGGTCAGCACCTTCTGTAACGCAGAACACCCCTCGTTGCCTCCAAGCTTTCAATCGAAGACTATCCATAGTCCTGCTGGGTCGGATATTTACGTACGCTGGGGAGGGACTGGAAAGGTCGTAATACTCATTCACGGGTACGCAGAAAACAGTGACTCATGGGCACCACTCGCCGCCGATCTGATGAAAGATCACACAGTTGTTGTACCTGATCTGCGCGGGATCGGGAAATCTTCACGGCCGGATGGTGGATACGACAAAAAGACTCAAGCGCAGGATATGCGGGCGGTGGTGACTTGCCTTGGCTTCGACAAAACGGTTGTCATCGCTCACGACATCGGGAACATGGTCGCTTATGCCTATGCCGCAATGTACCCGGATAAAGTTGATCGTTTGGTGGTCATGGATGCTCCCATTCCCGGTATCGAGCCGTGGAACACAATTCTCCTGAATCCGGGAGTGTGGCATTTCAACTTCCATGGCCCCGACGCCGAGCGACTCGTAGCGGGGCGCGAGCGCATCTATTTCGACCGAATTTGGAACGATTTCACGGGCGATCCATCGAAACCCGACGAAGACACAAGAAATTTCTTCGCAGCTACCTATGCCCAACCCGGAGGCATGCGTGCTGGCTTCGCTCAGTTCGCGGCATTCTCAACCGATGCGGCGGACAACAAGGTCTTCGAGCAGGTAAAACTAACCATGCCTGTGTTGGCTGTCGGCGGAGAGAAGTCGTTCGGTACGTTGCAGGCGGAAATCATGCGGCACGTCGCATTCAACGTTCAAGGCGCAGTCGTCCCACACTCTGGGCATTGGCTGATGGAAGAAAGTCCTGAGTACACGGATAACTTGATTCGGAAGTTTCTCGAATCGCCAGCATCATCAGTCGCGACTCGCGCTGCGGGGGAAAGTGACTCAGGCGAGAAACGGGTTACGTCGAACGAGTTCGAATTCCCCCACCAAGGCAATCCGGGCACAGGAAGTTCTGGCGTGAGTGGCATACAAACCCTTGTGCTTAAAGGTAATCCAAATGAAGCTGGCCTCTACACGATCATGTTGCGCGTGCCCGCGCACACTCAGATTGCTGCGCATTCCCATCGCGATGATCGTGTGGCAACTGTTGTTACCGGCACTTGGCACATTGGATACGGCGACAGGTTCAACGAATCGAAACTAAAGGCTCTCCCTCCGGGGAGCTTCTATACGGAACCGCCCGGGCGAAACCATTTTGCAGAAACGGGTGATGAACCTGTAGAAGTCCAGATCACTGGTTACGGGCCTTCTTCAACGGACTATGTGGATAAGGCGGAAGACCCACGCCTCCGAAAATAGCGAAGTACTCGCGTACGGGTCTAGATACCAGAGGCAGGCGCTCTGCACGGAAGATCCGAATGTCCGGCGTAGTTCGGCAAGGGCGATTGTGAGCATCAAGGTCTATCGCAACAACTAAGCAATATGTGGCGATCCGCTTACAGGACCTGGCCATTCAGGCCCGATGTTTGCCGAAGAAGACAACATCGGCCGGGCAGTTACGCTCAACATCGCTAGGCGAACGGGCAACTGGTGGATTACATCCGAGTTGCTCAACCATGATGAAGAGCCTCGTTGACGCAGAGTTGTGCGCAGGAGTTGCAATTGGGCTCCTGCGCACCAGTCCGAGGCGGAGTTAACGAGTTGCGACTAGTTCCGGAACTCCGGCCAACTCTTCGTACTCTTCGTCTTTCAGGCGGAGAGAGGCCGCGGCCACGTTCTGCTCCAGGTGTTCAATCGAGGATGTTCCCGGTATCGGCAACATCACTGGCGACCTCCGCAGGAGCCACGCAAGGGCAACCTGTGTCGGACTGGCATGATGCGCCTGTGCGACCTGGTTGAGCACTTCACCGGCGATGCGACCCGCACCGAGTGGAAACCATGGGATGAAGACGATTCCATTTCGCTCGCAATAGTCCACGACATAGTCCCATTCGCGATCGGCGAAACTGTATCGGTTCTGGACCGACACGATCGGGACAATGCCGCGAGCTCGCTCGATGTGTTCCTGAGTTACGTTGGAAAGCGCGACCATGCGAATCTTTCCCTTGCGCTTCAGTTCGGCTAAGGCTTCAATCGAAACGTCAAAAGAAACCACATTGTCAGGAGTGTGCAGCTGATAGACGTCAATGCGTTCGAGGCGCAGCCTCTTCAGACTTCCTTCGACGGCCTCGCGAAGATGATCAGGAGTGGCGTTGTGCGTCCACTGATCTGGCCCGGGGCGCTCCCATCCGCCCTTGGTTGCGATTACAAAGTCAGAAGGATACGGATGCAGTGCTTCGGCGATCAGTTCTTCACTGACATGCGGCCCGTAGGAGTCCGCAGTGTCGATGAAATTGACGCCGAGTTCCACGGCACGCCGCAAAACCGCCAACGCCGCCTTGCGGTCTTTTGGCGGACCCCAAATTCCCGGCCCGGTCAGACGCATTGCGCCATAACCGATGCGGTTCACCGTAAGTTCTCCACCGAGTGCGAGAGTGCCACCATTGCGAGCTGCGAGATTTAATCCTTCACTAGTTTTCATTCTCATTCTCCTTTATTAACGATTCGATGATTCCCCACTACGTTCTGATTATTTCTTCGTGTTCGCTTGCCTCATTCAGCTGGATTCCAGCCAGATGTACGGACGGTAATGTTCCGCGCGTCTGTCAGCGTGCTGGGCCCGAGGTCTTTTTCGAAGACAATGCCCTTCTTCGTGACCAGGAAGGTCTTGACACCAGACGACCGGTAGTCCGCCGGATAGGCGACCAGGACGAGTCCCTTCTGGTTGGCACCTGCGGCCGAAACGTCTTTTAATCGTCGGAAATAATAACCGTGGAAAAGTGAGCCAACGTCAGCATTGGTTGTGCCCGCCGTAGCCAGGCTTTGAGCAAACCGTGTGATGGGGTCCTGGCTAGCAGCTTTCACCTCACCAACTGATTTCGGATTGACGACGCTCTCTGTTATCGCGAATTCCTCGCATACCGCAATCGCGGACATTTCGTTTTCTCCGATTCTCCGAAAGAGCATTTCTTGCTTACCGTCCTCGACGTTGAAATACCACGCACCATTGTTGGAGATCAGCGGGATCGGAAAGGGCCAGTTCTCCGCACCGATGTACAACACCGTGCTACCATCGGGCTCTCGAACCAGACGGTGCATCTCCTGGTATTTCTTGGTGAACTGTTCGCGTTCAAGTTTGTCCTCCGCGTCGTCACCGGAGGAAGTGATTTCCTGTCCAGCGCCGAGTATTGCTTCCAGGGTTTGCTCGTTTCCACTCTGCGCGGCCTCGAAGAGAGCGCTACTAGCTTCACCGGGAGATGCAAAACTCTTCGGGTGTGTCTGAGCCGGACTTGATACAACCAAGCCCACCAGCAGGAGAGCCGCGGATGCGAACGCACCGGCCAACTTCTTTACAACGATTTCACGCTCAACATTTCGTGTATGCATAATTACTGTCTCCATATCATTTTGTGATTTTGCTCAATTTGAACGAAATTACCGGCGGCCGCCTCCTCCGTGAAAGCCACCGCCTCCGTGGAACCCGCCACCGCCATGGAATCCACCGCCGAAGCTCGACTGCCCGCGAGAGGAGAACCCTCTGGCGACTCCTCCATGATTGAAACCGCTGAATGCGCCGGAGTGGTTGCCAAACTGATTGTGTGACGGCGCGAATGCATGCCGGCCGCCGGCGAATCCTCTTGCTCCTCCGTTGTGAAATCCGCCAGCATGATTGAAGTTGTTGCGGTTGACGAAGATTCGGCTGTGCGAGACGTATCTGGTGTGATTGAAAATCACATCGTGGTGGTGCCAATCGTATCCCCAATGTCCCCAGCCCCACCCGAATCCATGGAAGAAGCCGATGCCGAAACCAAAGCCAAACGCGATTCCCGGACCGGCGAGGTAAAGTCCTGGATACGGATACCAGCCCGGCCAGATTCCGATCGGCTCTCCATAAATGAGCCACGGATCGTACTCAGGCACATAAACAACCTCCGGGTCCGCGGGCTCGATCACAATTGTTTTCCCCTGCTTGCTTACTTTTTCTTGGGACGTGCTCTTTAAGTTGCCCGCTTTGTCTGCCCGGTCACGCATTTCCTGAACAGCCTTCATCACGTCTTCGTGTTGGTTGACGTAAGCGTCGCCGAGTGAGGACGTCCACGAGAGATTCTTGTCCATGTTGGCGAGCACCGAAGGGAACTCGATGAGCGCCTTCACACTTGGATCCCAGGGTTGCTTGTCGACTTCCTGGCCGAGTTGCTCACCCTTGAGATCGGTATGTTGCTGCAGCCATCGGTCCGCTTCAACCACTTCGTCGGGATAGGTAGCGGCGGCAAGGATCTGGGCGACCAATGCATCGGGATACAAGGCGATTGGCGCTACGAGTTGTTGCAACTGGTCGGGCGTCTGTTGTGCGGCCTGAACCGCCGGTCGCTGAGTAGATTGGTCTGCCTGCGCTGCGAACCCTGCCGGCGCAGTGACCCAAACAAGACAGCCTGAGAGGAAAAGCGATAAAAGCTGTTTTATGAATTTCATAATCAATTCTCCTGTGGCGCGTCCGCGCGATGATCCACGCTTACGCGCGCATGTTGGCTTTCGGGTCTTTCGGGTAAACTCGATCGGTCCCATCCCCCACCGAGCGCTTCGATGAGTAGAACTGCACTCGCCATACGTCGTCCGAGGATGTTGACGGCCGTTACCTCGTCCGACAGCGCAGCGTTTTGCGCAGTAATCACTTCCAGGTAGCTGGTGACGCCACCTTCGTATCGGGTGTTGGATAGATCGAGAGAGCGCTGTGCGGACTGCACGGCGGTCGCCTGCACTCCCGCTTCCTGCTCCAGCACTCGCAAGGCCGCCAGATTATCTTCCACCTGTTGAAATGCACTCAGCACTGTTTGCCGGTACGACGCCACCGACGAGTCGTAGCTCGCCTTGGCTTCATCGTTCAGGGCGTGCCGCCGTCCTCCATCGAAGATGGTGGCGGCCGCAGCTGCGCCCGCCGACCACAGAGCGCTTGGCCCCTGCAGCAGAGTGGTGATGCTTCCGCTTTCGAATCCGCCGGATCCAAAAATATTGACGAGTGGGTAATACGCTGTCTTGGCAAGGCCAACCTGAGCATTCGCGGACGCTACGCGGCGTTCCGCACCTGCAATGTCGGGACGCCGTTCCAGCAACTCTGATGGAACACCAATTGGGATCGGTGGCGGCGGAGTGGTTAGTGGCAACGGCGGCAAGCTGAAATTGGCCGGAGGTTTGCCGACCAATACCGCGGCGGCGTGCTCGTACTGTGCTCGAGCAACTCCCACGTCCACGAGTTGCGCGCGGGTGGTTTCAAGGATGGTTCGTGCCTGCTCAACCTCTACTTCGGACGCCAGGCCACCGTTGTATCGGTCCTCGTTAAGCTGCAGAGCTTGCTCGAACTGAGTGACGGTGTTCTGAAGCAACTTCTCTTCGGCATCAAGGGTTCGCGCGGCAAAGTAATCGATTGCGAGATCGGCGTGCATGGTCAGGTTCACCACCGCCAGATCGGCTGCGCTTGCCTGTGCCTGCTCTCGATAGGACTCTACATTCTTGCTAACCCGACCCCATGCGTTGACCTGATACGAGACATTGACTGGCAGCACGAAATCGTTGAAGGTTGTCCCACCAACCGCACTTGCCGGACGGTTGTCTGAATATCGTTCTCGAGCGGCCGAAGGAGCAGTGCTGACCGTCGGATAATAGTCGGCGCGAGCGTACCTGAGTGCCGCACGCGCCTCATGGTACTGCGCAACCGCTGTCTTTAGGTTTTGGTTAGAGACATCGATCTGTTTCTCCAGCGCGTTGAGTTGAGGGTCCTGGAAAATCTCCCACCAATTTCCGCCCAGATTCTGATCGCTGGGTTGCGCCGTCTTCCAGTTGCCGATCTCTTTGTATGCAGGCGGAGCCGGCACCGCGGGGGCTTTGTACTTGGGGCCCACGGCACAAGCAGAGAAGGAAAGAATCGTCGTCGCCAACAGAACCAAATGCGCGATGTGTAGACGCTGGCGCGGCTTTATTTGAGTGTGAGTCATTGTCCATCTCCCGGCAGGGAAGCTTGCACAACATTTACCTGCTGTCCCGAGACCAGAGAATCGGGTGGATTCATCACGACCTGGTCGTCAGCCTTCAGTCCGGCGACGACTTCGATCTGACTGCCGAAGTCGTGGCCTGGTGTAATATCGGCCAGTTCGACCTTGCCATTCCTTACGACACCCGCCTGCAAGTGCTCCGACCGGAAAATGAGCGTACTGACGGGAATCAGGAAGGTCGAGTTCGCGGAAGGGATGTGCAAGTGCACTTCTGCGTAGGACCCGGTGAGAAGGGTGTTGCCGGGATTCGGAAGGTCGATTTCGGTTAAGAGTGTGCGCGTTGTACCGTTGATCGCTTCGGCGGTTCGAACGACTTTCCCAGGAAACTTCTGACCCGGAAATTCGGCGAGAACGATGTCCGCCTCGGTCGCTCCCGGCTTAATGCCTCGCGAATACTCCTCCGGAACATTCACATACACACGCACGGTGCCGGTCTGGGCGATGTGAAACAGATCCGTCTTTGCCGTGGAACTGCTTCCGGAATTGATCAGATCACCGATGTCAGTGTTGCGTGCGGTGATCACTCCATCGAATGGTGCGTATACTTTTTCGAAAGAAACGAGTGCTTCGTAGTGACGCACGTTGGCCATATCTGCGTCGACCATGGCTTTGTTCGCGCTGTACGTGCCTTCGGCGTTGTCCCGGTCTTGCTGCGCGACAGCATGCTTTTGAAACATCGCTTCGTAGCGCGTCTTCGTAATCTCAGCCAGGTTCAGATTGGCTTGAGCGGTGGCAAGCGTGCTTCGCGCTTGTGAAAGTTGTTCGTCGATCTCGGGCGATTGGATTGTGGCCAGGAGTTGGCCCGCCTTTACGTGAGCGCCAATATCGAAATACCACTTCTTCAAGTAGCCATCGGTGCGTGCGTAAACCGGGGACGAAATGAACGGCTGCATATTTCCCGGCAGGATAATCTCCTGCGCCGGTGCAGCCGGTTTTGGTCGCGCCACCGAAACCGAAGGGGCCATTTGTGCGGTTACCGTCCTCAAGCTGGCCTCCGCGTTAAGACGCGATCTGATTCCAAAGAACAAAACGGCTAAGACGATCACGCCGACGATCGCTGACATAACCCAACTGTGTCGGGATGGCCGGGCCTTCTTCGGATTCGGGTTCGGGTTCAATGGAACGATCTCGACGCTGTTCTCTGTTTCTTTGATTTCGAAGTTAGTCATGATTGATTCACCTATTCCTGCTCGGGCAATGCAGCCGTCTGCCGCTGTCCGTGCAGCAAGCTGAAAAACGTTGGAACGAAGAAGAGTGTAGAAACCGTTGCGAAGAGAAGGCCGCCAATCACGGCTCGTCCGAGCGGTGCGTTTTGTTCACCGCCGTCGCCGAGACCCAGCGCCATGGGCACCATGCCAATGATCATTGCTAGAGCCGTCATTAGCACTGGCCGAAATCTCGTGAACCCCGCCTCCATTGCTGCTGCGATCACATCTTTGCCTTCACTCATTTGTTCTCTGGCAAAGCTCACCACCAGAATGCTGTTCGCAGTGGCCACGCCCATGCACATGATCGTTCCCATTAACGCTGGCACGCTGAGTGTTGTGTGCGTGATGAACAGGAACCAGGCGATTCCAGCCAACGCCGCCGGTAGTGCGGAGATCATGATGAAAGGATCGAGCCAGGATTGGAAATTCACCACAATCAGCAGGTAGTCGAGCAGAATCGCAAATAGCAGGCCGATCAGAAGGCCGGCATAAGACGAGCGCATCGTTTGCACCTGACCTCTTATCACCACGCGAGACCCGCGCGGCAGTTGCTTGCTGGCTGAAGCGATGATCTTGTTGATGTCGCGCGAGGCTCCTCCCAGGTCGCGTCCATCGACTGCACCGAAAATGTCGATGACCGGCGCGACATTGTAGTGAGAGACCACAGCCATTCCGCTTCCGCGCTGCATCGAGACCAGGCTCGCAATGAGCGAAGGAGGTGAATTGGGGTTCGTTCCGGTGATGGGGGTGTTCTCGAGATCCTGGATGCTCGCGGTCCGATACTGTGGGGTTTGTGTGGCGATGGAATAGCTCACACCATTGTGCGGGTCAAGCCAGAAAGTAGGCGCCGTCTGAAAGCTGCCGCTGAGTGAGACGAGCACATTCTGTGCAATGTCGTGGGCCGAAAAGCCAAGCTCCTGTGCCTTCGTGCGCTCGATCCTTAAATGCAGGTACGGGTCATCGAACGGTTGCTGAATCCGAAGGTCCACCGTGCCTGGCACATTCCGGACCTGCTGCAGCACCTGATCAGCCCACGCCCGATTGCCTTCCAGATCGTTGCCGACCACCTGTATATCAATGGGTGCAGGCAGTCCGAAATTCAAGATCTGGCTCACCATGTCTGACGGCAAAAAGGCAAAGATCACGCCGGGGAACTGTTTGGCCAGGCTTAGCCGCAGCTGCCTGACATAGCCTTCTGTAGGGTGACGCTTGGCCGAGAGCGTTACGAGAATGTCGGCGTCCGACGTGCCGATCGGGGCCGAGTTGCTGTAGGAAAGATTGATGCCGCTGTAAGGCAATCCAATGTTGTCGATGATGCTCGCCACTTCACTGGGCGGGATCTGTTTCCGGATCGAACTCTCAACCTGGTCGGCGAGGAACGCTGTGTCTTCGATACGCATCCCGGTCGGAGCGCGCATATGAAGTTTGAAGCTGCCCGCGTCGACTGTGGGGAAGAAATCTTGCCCGAGCCAGGGAACAATCAGCGCGAGAGAACCCAGGCACGCCACGAAAAAAGCCACCAGGAAGGCGCGCCGGTGGTCGAGACATCGTTCCAGCAGATTGCGATAGCCGTCCCGCATTCGTTCGAAAGCAGCTTCGAACTTCTGCTGAAAACGAACAAAAATGTTACGGCTCGTCGCTAGGCTGTGCGATTTCTCATGTCGCAGCAGATACTTCGCCATCGTCGGAACAATGGTCCGCGATAGCAGATATGACGCCAGCATGGCGAATACAACCGCTTCCGCCAGAGGCAGAAAGAGATAACGTGCGACACCCGAGAGCAGAAACATCGGGGCGAACACGATGCAGATCGATAACGTTGAAACGAATGCCGGAGTCGCGATCTGCATTGCACTATCCAGCACTACTTCATCCATGTCCTTGTCAGGTTCCGCTTCCCGATTGCGGTTGATGTTTTCGACCTCAACGGTCGCGTCGTCCACGAGGATGCCGACGGCCAGCGCCAGTCCACCCAGGGTCATGATGTTGATCGTCTGGCCAATCAGACTGAGCGTAATGATCGAACACAGAATTGCCAGTGGGATCGAGGTCGCGATGATGATCGTGCTCCGCCAGTTCCCGAGGAACATCAGGATCATGAACGCGGTCAGGCAGGCGGCGATCAGTGCTTCGCGAACCACGCCGCTGATCGCGCCTTTCACGAAGATGGATTGGTCCGCCAGCGGTGCCATCTTTAACTGCTGCGGCACCGTGGCTGCGATCCGCGGCAGGATCGACTTGATCCCGGAAATTACATCAAGCGTTGAGGCGTCGCCTGCCTTCTGAATCGTAAGGAGCACGGATCGCTGGCCATTCACGCGTACGATATTGGTTTGCGGCGGAAAACCGTCACGTACCCAGGCAACATCCTTCATGTAAATGGTCGTGTCACCGATCGTTTTGATCGGGATGCGATTCAGGTCAGCGATCGTCTGTGGCGCGGCATTGGGGATGTCGACGTTATATTCCTTGCCGCCAATCTTGGAAGTACCCGTAGGGAGGATAAGATTCTGAACCGCGATCGCGTTCACCACATCCAGCGCAGAAAGGCCTTTGGACTCGAGTGCTGCCGGGTTGAGATCGACTTGAACCTGTCGTTGCTTGCCGCCATAGGGATAAGGAACGGCCGTACCCGGAATGGTGATCAACTGCGTACGGATAAAGTTCAGCCCGTAATCGTTGAGCTTTTGCTCCGACAAGCCGTTTCCGGAAAGCGCCAACTGCAGTACGGGTACACTCGACGCGCTGTACGCGATGATTAAAGGTGGTGTCGTGCCGGCCGGTAATTGCCGAAGTTGCGTTTGGGAGCTAGCAGTGATCTGCGCAACGGCTCGATCGAGACTCGCGTTCGGTTGGAGAAAGACTTTCACAACCGCGATGCCATAAAGCGATTGCGACTCGACGTGCTCGATGTTGTCTACAATCGTCGTCATGTTCCGCTCGGTCACGCTGACGATGCGGTCCGCCATGTCCTTCGGCACAAGCCCGTTGTAGTTCCAGATAATGCTGACCACCGGGATGTTAATGTTGGGAAAAATGTCGGTTGGTGTACGGAAAATGGCGACCCCGCCCATTACCAAAATCAAAATAGACATCACGACAAAGGTGTACGGTCGCCTCAACGCCAATTTAACGATCCACATATTTATTCCCCTGTCCCGTTACCTTGTTTAACTTTTGTGTTCCGCATCCCGCTCCGCTCGCGCGAAATCCACTCCCGAACGAAGGCGGAGCAGTTCCTCAGTCTGGCGCCCCGTGCCTCGATCTCTCCCAGGAAGCGCACCGCATCTCGGTCCACCAACTTCACTTCTTTTAGGTCAAGCACGAGACGGTGATCTGGCCAGTCCGACTTCACGAGTTCCTGCAGTTCGGCAACCTGCTCTGCCTGAATCCGACCGGTAAGCGTGAAAACGACTCGATCACGTTCGTCGGAGATGTCGATTCGAAGCGTCATTCGCTCTGCCTCTCGGTTTCAGAAGAAGCAAACCCTAGGCCAATCGATAAGTGATTAACAGACAAGGCGCTTAGCCGTTGGTTGCTGTAACGGAATTTCGGAAATTTCCGAGATTTCGTGAGGAACCCGGACTGATGTGCGCGTGTCGTCTTGTTGGGAGAAAGGAAAACCTAGCTAGGGGTCTTAAGCTCGACGGAAACGCTGTTTATTGATCTTCAGAGCCTTGATTTTGGAATCGAGGGTTGACTGCGGGATGCCGAGTTTGGCTGCAGCTCCTCGCGGACCCGAAACCCGCCCGTTACTTTCCGCCAGCGCGGACTCGATCATTTCTCGTTCCTGGGAGGCAAGCTTCTCGGCAAACGGCAGAATCGCCGAATCGGGGGTCCCCGGGGGTCCTGCAAACCAAGTTTCGTCGATGCCAAGATTTTCCGAATCGGAAATAATCACCGACCGCTCGATCACGTTTTGCAATTCCCGAATATTGCCGGGCCACTTGTAGGATTGCAGAAGTTCCATGCTTTTCTTAGAGATGCCCGTGATCTTCTTTCCGGCCTGGCTGGCATAGCGGTCGACGAAGTACTCCACTAGCAACGGAATATCTTCTCGGCGCTCCCGCAAAGCGGGTACTTCGATCGGAAAAACATTAATTCGGTAGAACAAATCATCGCGAAAACTGCCATCAGTGATGGCCGCCTTTAGATCACGATTCGTCGCTGCGACTACTCGTACATCGGTCTTGATCGACTCATTTCCGCCAACGCGCTGAAACTCTCGCTCCTGCAGGACGCGCAAAAGTGCGATCTGCATCTCTGCTGGAAGTTCACCAATTTCATCCAGAAAGATTGTTCCTCCATCGGCCGATTCGAACCTGCCTAACCGCCGCTGAGTTGCGCCAGTGAATGCCCCTTTTTCGTGGCCAAACAACTCGGAGGCAATAAGGTCGCGTGGGATTGCAGCGCAGTTCACACTCACGAAAGCGCGCGAGGCACGCTGCGAACGTTTGTGAATGGCCCTGGCGATCAGTTCTTTGCCGGTACCTGTTTCGCCGGTAACGAGAACTGTCGAGTCCGTCGGTGCTACCTTCGCCACTCGAGAAAGAACCACCTGCAGCGCAGGAGAAGAGCCGACGATCTCTTCGAACATTCGGTTGACATCGATCTCTTCGCGCAGTGCCAGGTTCTCTTTGTACAACTGGTCTTTCAAAACCTGAATTTCCTCGAAAGCATTCTGCAGAGCCTTCACATTTTCTTGGAGAGCTTCCTGTGCGCGCTTGCGTTCTGCGACTTCTTGCTGCAGAGTCTCGTTGGCACGAGTCAGCGCGGCGGTTCGCCTCGTCACTATCCACTCCAGATGATTCTTGGCTCGCGTCGCTTGCAGCATGAAGAACGAAAACAACGCGAAGACCAAGTCGTAGGCAATCCGCGAAATCCAATCGACCTCAGGCTGGAAGAAAAACGTCCGAATAAGCACAGCCAGTACGAGCGCGAGGATGCCAGGCCCAATTCCCGCATACCAAAAAGTGATGGCGATGGCACAAAACGAGAACGACATGATTGCCAGGGGAAGGTGGTAGTGAAGAAATGTCGTCGCGGCAACGAATGCGAGGCCCACGGAAGCGACAGCCAGCAAATAGCCAAGGGCCAGACGCAGCTTGGGTCGTCGGAGCCAATTGGATATGAACGGCATTTATCCATCCAAAGAATGACGTTTTCGTTCGGCAAGCGTTTCGGCGCGCTTCCCAACCTTCTTCAGCACTGCTTCAAGTTGTTGTAGCTCTTCAAAAGAGACTTCCTGAAAGGCGCGTTTGATGAGTTCGGCATGTCGGCGAAAAAGAGGGGCGAACATTTTCCGCCCTTTTTCCGTTAGCGATACGGTTCTGATCCGCCGATCGGAGCTGCACTCTACCCGGCTGACGAACCCCTTCTTATAAAGTCGATCGACCGCTACGCTGACCGAACCTGGATTGAGATCCACCTTCGGGCCAATCGCGTTCACCGGCATCGGTCCCTTGTGCAGCAATACTTCGAGGACCCGAAAGTCAGACTCGCCTAATCCCTCCGCCAGGAATGTCGGAAGCAGATAACGGGACATCGATTGCCCGGCTTTCAGCATAATCAGCCAGCTATGAAGCGCTTCCGGAGGCCTTTTGCGTTCGTCCATAAAAATGTGAATCCTGCGATTATACTCGACATCATATATATCGATGTCGATATGAACTATATCGATGAAATAAATAAGGAGACACTACCAATGGCCGACACAGCAGCTCCGGTACAAACCTCAACCACCACGTGGAACATCGACCCGACTCACTCCGTGGCGGAGTTCAAAGTCAAGCACATGATGATCGCGAATGTGAAGGGGCAGTTCTCTAAGGTTTCGGGAACTTTGATATTGGATGAATCAGATCTCGCGAACTCCCGCGTCGAAGCATCGGTCGAGGCGGCCTCGATTCATTCGCGCGACGAACAGCGGGATGCGCACCTGAAGAGCCCCGATTTCTTTGATGTGGAGAAGTTTCCGACCCTGCAGTTCAAATCCAAGAACATCAGCATCATCAGGGATGGCGAATTGACGGTCGAAGGCGATCTGACCATTCGTGGCGTAACCCACAAAGTCCGCTTCGACGTCGAAGGGCCCACACCGCCTGCGAAGGATCCATGGGGCAACACCCGAGTTGCGGTTTCGGCGACCACAAAGATCAATCGTAAGGACTTCGGATTGACTTGGAACGCTGCCCTCGAGACTGGCGGCATTCTCGTCGGCGACGAGGTCACCATCACTCTCGATGTCGAGTTCGTGAAGGCCTAAGACTGGGTCCAGCATTGCCGCAAGTTTCGGCAAGCGGGACAGAAGGCTCACGACATTAATCCAGCCATCAGGAGCAAAGGTCAACATGGGCGGGCTTTCTAAATGAAAACGGCGAGATCAAGCGATTCAACTGCTACCCCGCGCTCAACATCGGTGACACCACTATGTCCAATAGCATTTCAACCTTGCTGCTCCGCAATCTTTCCGATGTCTTCGGAGAAGGCGATCCCTTGCGCCGGCGTGCCGCCCTCGAAGAGTTCTGGAACGAGGATGGCGTGTTCTACGATCCCAACAAGGGCGTTTGTCGCGGCCACGACCAGATCGATCGCATCTTCGACGCGCTCCGAGCTACTCATCTGACTTCCAATATCAGCCAATCGCCGCGCCTGAAGTGTTGGGCCAATGCCGGACGCGTCAAGTGGGTATCAGGCGTCCTAGGTCAAGCGCCAGCGTATGGCGGCACCGATTTCCTGATTGCCCGCGACGGCCGCATCGCCGCCCTTTATCTCTTTTTCGATAAGCTACCCTGAGCTGGACGATCCTCAGCAAAGTGATCCGTCGTGAGTATGTGTCGTCTGTGGGCCAACAGATTCATGCTTGGCAGCTATTGGCGAACCGGATTTTGGGCGACGTGAGCGAGTCGCCGCCGGGATCGGAAGTCGTCGCTGGAATCTAGTTAGAGATGGCATGGAAGAGGTCGTCGGTTCGATCCCGCCCAGGGGTCACCACCTCCCAGCATCCCCGACGGTCGACCACCAACAACTGCTTCTTGTACTATGGCTGAATCTCAAACACGGTCCCGTACCCGAATCTGCCGCCGCCATATTCTGTTGTGCCGTAGACGTGCCCGTTGTCCACCAGCACTCCGGCCAAGGGTTCGGACCCATCGAAGTCGGATTCAAAATTGTGCAAGACCGTCTCTTTCCACGGAGGGACGGTCTGGCGCGTGAGCATAAACACAATGCCGCACCCCGGATTGTTGCATCCGTTGCCGCCACTCACGGTGGTGCCGTAGAGATTGCCTTTGGCGTCGAAGACCACGTTGTTCGGAGCGTAGCCAGATTTGTCGAACGTGTAGAGCACAGTTTCGTTCCACTTACCGGCGCTTTGACTGAGTTCAAAGACAACGGCGTCGTTGTTAGCTCCGCCGCTAGAAGTTGTGCCATAGAGGTTGCCCTTCGCATCGATCGTCAGTGGCGCCAGCGGGTAGGCGCCATCATTTTGCTCCATAAAACTATAGAGTATCGTCTCCACCCAGCCGCCGCTCCCATTGGGACTCAACTCATAAACGGTGCCACGGTTAAAAGCCCCGCCATCCTCTGTCACTCCATAGAGGTTGCCCTTGCTGTCCGTAACAACGCCGCCACGTGGATACTGGCCATCGCCGTTGCTTTTGAATGAATAGATGATCGATTCCTTCCACGTACCATCGGACTGCGGGCTTAGCTGGAAAACACCACCAGTCACTGCGAAGACTTGGGCCAAAGACCCGTAAAAGTTCCCCTGACCGTCGAAGGCGAGGTGTGTGCCCGGGTTGTAGCCATTACTGGTGAACCTGTAAATGATCTTTTCGGTCCAGGTGCCGCCGACCGGGGTCAGTTCGTAGACTGCGCCAAGGTGGCCGCTCAGGTCCTCCCCGGTTGCCCCAAAAAGATTTCCATTTGCATCGAAGACCAAATCGGTCACCGGAATATCTGTGTCGGCCGTTCCCCCCTTGAACATGTGGTCTTCGAAGGGCACGCACCCCAACACTAGCGCGGCTTCCGGCGCTCCCGGCGGCAGCTGCCCGGCAACCAATTCGTTTTACGTCAGCACATGAACCCATCCAATCATCCTGATTTTGGCCGGTGGTATCCGCGCTGCGCGGCTCTCGGCCTGCGTGTTGTTAACGCGGGCCCGGGATTCGACTCGCTCGAACTCGAGGCCGCCTTCGGCGCCGCGCGCTACGCCGCGCTGATGAAGACGGTCAAGGAAATGTTTTCCTGCGGGCATCGCCTGCATCCGCCTGACTACAGTCGCGCGGACCTGGTCGACGCCGAAGGCAAGCGGCTCGACTTGAGTAAATACGAAGTCCCCTGCGTCTACGCCAAAGACGTTGAGGCCTTCCTCGCCGGGGAGGCGAAATGAACGCACGCCTGATTGTGCTGAACGCCAATAACGGCGCCCTCGTCAACGTCCTCGCAACCATCGCCGTCAGCCGCTACGAGGCGATGGAAGACGAGTCAGTCGCGGTGCAGGGACTGCAGGTGCAGACTCCGGTCGACAGCTTCGCCGGCACCTACACTTTCTCGTTTGGCTCTGAACCGATTCAGGTGCCGAGCTTCGAGGCCTGGGATCACTTCCGCAAGCTGCTGGGATTGCCCGCGCAGGGCGTCTCCGGCGCCTTCAACTATCGCGCGGCGGACAAGATTCTTTCCGCCCGCTCGAACGGCGCCTCGGGCACGACTTTGAGGCTCATCGAGTATGAATAAACGCATCCTCATCTCGATCGGGTTGATCCTGGAGCTGGGTGCGACCGGCGCCGGCCAGTCTTCGAAAGGCACGCATCCCAACACTAGCGCGGCTTCCGGCGCTCCCGGCGGCAGTTGCCCGGCAACCAATTCGTTTTACGTCAACACCTCGAACGGCAACTTCTACGACTGCCCGACCCCGGGCGGCGCCTGGGTCGTCCCCACATGGCTGGGTGGAGGGGCTGAAGCCCCGTTGCCCTTTGAGGAGTTGACGCGGCGATGACATTCCGCAAATTCGCTACTCTCTAAACATGTCATTTGAGACACCAGCAGCGCAAGTTCCTTCATCTTGACGCGCTGGTTCGCTCGTGAGAACGTTGTGCCCAGCCAGTGTCCGGCTGTGTCCATCAACGGGGGATTGTCATGCTGCTTCGTTTCTCCTTCTTCACGCTACTACTGTCTGTGTGCCTGGCTTCGCCGGCATTGGCGCAGTTTAATGCGCCCAAGCTCTATACGGTGGGCGCCGATCCGAACTCCGTCGCCATTGCCGACGTCAACGGTGATGGCAAGCTGGACCTGGTCACGGTGAATGCCACGCTAGCGAACCCGAACATTTTCAATTTGAGTGTTCTGCTGGGCAACGGCGATGGAACGTTTCAGCCGGCAATCACCACGAACATCCCCTTCGCGGGCGGGAGCCTAGTGATTGCCGACATGAACGGCGACCATATTCCTGATCTCGTGATCACGGCGCAGTCGGATACACCCATTGGCGGCACCGTCGTTGTCATGCTCGGAGAAGGCAATGGAAGGTTTTCTCATCCCGTAAGCTACTACGCGGGCGGCTCTGCCTATTACATGGCGGTGGGCGACGTGAATGGCGACGGCAAGCTGGACGTGGTTTGCAGTAACGTGACCAACATCGGACAGGTTTCGATTGCGGTGCTGCTGGGTAACGGTAATGGCAGTCTGCAGGCTCCCGTCTTTTACTACCCGCCGGCCCCGAGCCAGATTATCCTTGCAGACTTCAATAAAGACGGTCATCTCGATATCGCGGCCAGCGATTCTGTTGCCGTGAATGGCTTCTCCGAAGTGGATGTGCTGCTGAACAATGGCGATGGAACATTTGGAGCTTACACGCAGATTAACTCAGACTCTCCGGGACCGCTGGCCGCGGCGGACGTCAACAGAGATGGAAACATGGACCTGGTAACGGCCGACGGTTTTGGGAACGAGATCTCCACCGACCTGGGTAACGGAAACGGGACATTTCAGCCGGCGATCTTCACTAACGCCAACACGCTGAACATAGGAGGCCTGGTGCTAATCGATTTTACCGGAGACGGCATTCTTGACATGGTCACGACGGACGGCGTGACCGGGCAGAACGGAGCAGTTAACCTGTTCAAGGGAACCGGGACCGGCAGCTTTACGAAGGTCGGGAAATTAAATACGGGGGGCAAGCTGGCGAACGCGATCGCGGCGGCCGATCTGAATGGCGACGGCAAGATGGATTTCGTGGTGGCGAATACGGACGCGGCCAATGTGGCCGTGTTTCTGCACAAGTGAGAGAGTTGGCGCAGCGGCCCGATGAGTCTGGGCCGCCGGACAGCCGAGGCGGCTGTCCCCACAACCCTGTGCGCGATGGACCGAGCGGTCAAATACGTGTAGGTGGTCGCCGGGGTCTGCGTAACCATCGCCGAGGGCGCGCCAACGGCCGCCGTCAAGGCCAGAAAAAGGGCGAGTTTAGAGCTCTGGGGCCGACACATCTCAAACACATATGGCAGGTACACACGAAAACAGCGTCGGAGGCGCTTAAACACTGGCTGAAACGATGAAAAAGACGCTTTCACAAGTCTTTTTTCGACACATCTCCAACACATTCCGAACACATATTGTCGGCTTTCATTGACTTGCCCTCACCTCACGTCTACCATGGCACGACTTCATGATCGGCCAAACCATCTCGCACTACCGCGTTATCGAAAAGCTCGGCGGGGGTGGGATGGGTGTTGTCTATAAAGCCGAGGATTTGAAACTCGGCCGTTTCGTCGCCCTCAAATTTCTGCCCGACGACGTGGCGAAAGATTCGCAGGCGCTCGCACGTTTCCAGCGCGAAGCCAAGGCTGCTTCTGCTCTGAATCACCCCAACATCTGCACCATCTACGAGATTGACGATGATGGCGGACAGGCGTTCATCGCCATGGAGTATCTGGAAGGCGTCACGCTGAAGCATAAAATCGCCGGCAAGCCCCTCGAAATCGAAACCGTGCTGGATTTTGGCATCCAGATCGCAGACGCACTGGACGCGGCGCACTCCAAGGGAATCATTCATCGCGACATCAAGCCGGCCAATATCTTTGTCAGCGCCCGCGGGCAGGCGAAAATTCTCGACTTCGGTCTGGCCAAAGTCACCGCCAAGCCAGACAGCGCCGGCATGAGTTTCCCGACTCTCGACGAACCGGAGCATCTCACCAGCCC
>Ga0070734_10001825_pt1 | contig 28783 bp, 19 predicted proteins | sample Coa_R1_8_FD_66444 | JGI IMG/M metagenome (GOLD analysis project Ga0070734, IMG submission 66444) | Surface soil microbial communities from Centralia Pennsylvania, which are recovering from an underground coalmine fire - Coalmine... | ecosystem: Environmental > Terrestrial > Soil > Unclassified ... | reverse complement strand
CAGTGGCTGCCCAGGCCCCAAAAAGGAGCTTAACCTGCTGCTCTCCGTCACAGGCCAGAAACGACCTAGCTAATACATGGACGACCGCTTATCAACATTTCGAAACCGTCCGCTCGATAATAGCGTCTATTAATGTGTGTTTGAAAATTTATTTTTCAGTATCACAGGGAGAAAGCTACCATCATGAAAAAACTTGCGTCTCGCCTATTGTCGTTGTTTAATCAACAGATTCTTACTCCCACATTATGGGTTATAAAACATCATTGGGCGTTCTTGTCGCGTGGTTTTCTAATACTGAAAGAGATATGGTTAAATCGAAAAATAAGAATACAACGCATCTGGCAATCTTTTATTTTCGCATTTGTCACATTGTATTTCAATCACGAGCTTATTATCGTATCAGGATTTGCATTTTCCGTACTAATTACTAGCTTATATGTTTTGGCCCTCATATATGGAATTGGCCGAGTAAGAGAACAAACAATTTCTTATTCTTCTTTTGCTTGGGGATATATAGCATGTATTATCAGCATACCAATATTTATTAACATTCTAATTGTCCTAAGCAGCGCCTTGTGGCCTGTTTCTCTTACAATCGCAACGGGACCTGATGGAGGCAGCTATGTGGAAACGAGCAAGAAACTTCAAAGTCTGTTTGTAACTCACTCTCATATTCACTTTGATCCATTCGGGATAGCTCTTGGCGACTTCAATGAAGGATATCAACCGAAATTTGAGTTTAACATGTATGCCCCCAGAGAATGGCAATTGACACATCAAAATTACAAATCAGGAAACAGCCAAACCGATCTGTATCATACTAAGGGTTCGGAAGAAAATTACGCCCTTTTGGAAAAAGGGGCAGCAGACCTTGCTATTACTCAAGATAGTCGTCCTCCTTATAATAATTCACGGGTTCTGATGAGGTTATTTGATTCTCCTCTTCAAATCATCGTACGAACGCAAGACAATATCCGTGGCTTAAGCGACTTGAAGGGCAAAAAAATTTTTACTGGTGGATCGGGTTCACGGACACAATTTCTCGTATTACAACTACTTGAGCAGGCGGGTCTAAATCAACAGGATTTTACACAAGCAGAATACTCTGACGAGAATAATATAATACCTTTAAGTTTTAATGGCGCTATAGATTTGCTAGCAGAGAAACAATCTGGTATTAGCGCAGTTTGCATTATGGCTTCACTAAAAAATCCTGCGATTACAAGAATTGCTGCGGTTATAGATAATACCAACGGCCAACATATTTATGATAGTATTCCCCCTCTACTTTTTACGACAATCCCCTTTTTTTCCGATCAGCAATCTCTTGAGGCTGTCATAGATAATATACCCAAGCAACCGCAATGTACTTTTACATTGTTGAATTTAGGAGATTTAGCAAAAGGGTTTGTTGAATCTAATCCTAACTATATTCTGATGGAAATTGATCCTGGTGCATATCCGTCTGCATCTCAGTTTCCAAATAAACAAGTATTTACGGTAGGTGCTCATGATGTATTACTTTGTCGAAAAGATTTAAGTGATTCTTACATCTATAACATTGTTAAAACCATCGTAGCACATAACAACGAGTTGGAAGATGTCGCGCCAATGTCAGGGCAACTGTCACCACAGGAGGAAGAGAAGACCCTTTATCCTCAACACCCAGGTGCGTCTGCCTTCTTTAGGCAGAAAGGCATACGCTCAATGTCGCCACTCTCGATAGTGGCAGTGACGATTATTCTGTTGCCCCTGCTCTATGAATACACACAAAAAGCAATCAAGCAAATTCATGAAAGAGTATCAGTAAAAGATGAGAAGGAAGCAATAAAGGCTATCAAAGAAGAAATCAAATGTTCAAAAAGTATGAGTGTGGCAGATACAGAAGAGTACAATCATCTCCTAAAGCAGCTAGAACTGTTGAATGAGCAGGAACTGATTACGAGCCAAATCTCCTTTGCAGACTATCGCAATGTACAGGCAAGCATCCAAGCGGTGCGAGACCTCTTGAATCCGCCGGTTCGACCATCGCCTTGATATAGAGTAACTGTTCATTTCGAATATCGTGTTACAGCGATGACCATCGCTCAGATAGTGCTTCGGCCTGCTTCAGAACAAGTTCGACCGCGTCTTCCTGCTTATCCGGCGGATATTTCCACCTCTGAAGCGTACGCCGGACAAGAATGCGCAGTCGTGCGCGAACGCTATCCCGCACCTGCCAGTCTACGGTCGTACTCGCTCTAAGTTTTTCCGTGATCTCTACCGCGATCTTCTTGAGTATATCATCGCCCAGCTCACGAACGGCGCTCTCGTTGTCAGCAAGAGCATCGTAGAAGGCGACTTCATCAGGAGAGAGGCCAAGCGAATCCTCGCGGCGCAATGCCGCCTGGAACTCCTGGGCCATCGCGATCAACTCCTCGATGACCTGGGCGGTCTCGATGGCCCGATTGTGATATTTGCGCAAAGCCTCCGTCAACTTATCCGAGAACTTTGTCTGCTGTACAACGTTCGTACGGGTTCGTGACTGGATCGAGTCGCGCAAGAGGCGCTCCAACAACTCCACGGCAAGATTCTTCGTGGGCATGGCGCGCACGTCTTCAAGGAACTCTTCCGAAAGCAAGCCAATATTCGGCTTCTCCAACCCCGCTAGCGCGAAGATGTCATCCACCCCTTCGGCAACGATTGCATTGTCCAGAATCCGCTTCAGAAGGGAGTGTTTCTCGGCCTCGGCCCGCTTCTTGTCCACCGTCGTGTACTTCACGATGGCCGCCCGCACCGCATCCAGAAAGGCGATCTCAGTACGGTACTCCAGCGCCTCGTCCATCGTGCCGCACAGGGAGTAGGCTTTCGTCAGAGCGGTCATCGCATCCAGAAAGCGCTCCTTCTTGCCTGGCGTCGCCAGGATATGATCCGCCGCCGGTACCAGCAGTTCTACGCCATCCGTGTCAAAGTCGCTGTAGTCGAACCCGTGGAACAGTCCGCGTACCGTGTCCAGCTTCCCTACCATGACCGCAAACGCCTGCGCCGTATCCACCGCAGGCTCCCCTTTGCCGTTCGCCTCTACATAAGTCTTGAGGGCGGCGCGCAGGTCCGGCGCTATGCCGATGTAGTCCGCTACCAGGCCGCCCGGCTTGTCTCGGAACACACGGTTCACGCGGGCAATCGCCTGCATCAGGTTGTGCCCGTGCATCGGCTTGTCAACGTACATCGTGTGGCAACAGGGCGCATCGAAGCCGGTCAGCCACATATCGCGCACAATCACCAGCTTGAGCGGGTCGTTCGGATCCTTGAACCGCCGCTCCAGCCGTTTCTTCGTCAGCGAACTGTACAGATGCGGGCGCAGCAACTCCTTGTCCGACGCCGAACCGGTCATGATGACTTTGATCGCCCCCTTATCCGGCTCGGCTGCGTGCCATTCGGGACGCAGCGCTATGATCTCCGTATAGAGAGAGGCGCAGATGTCGCGGCTCATGGCAACAATCATCCCCTTGCCCGGCAGAGTGGCCGTTCGGGTCTCGAAGTGCTGGACCAGATCGACTGCGACCTCCTCCAGGCGGGGCTTGGCGCCCACCAGCGCCGCCAGTTGCGCCCATACGCCCTTCGTCTTCTCGCGGGTGGCCAGATCTTCCTCATCCTCTACGACCTCCTCGATCTGCGCGCTCAGCATCTCGATCTCCTCGCGGTTAATGTTCAGCTTTGCCAACCGGCTCTCGTAATAGATCGGGACCGTCGCGCCATCTCTCACTGCATCCTGGATGTCATAAATGCTGAGGTAGTCGCCAAAGACGGCGCGGGTATCGCGATCCTCCTTGGAGATTGGGGTCCCGGTGAAACCGATGAAGGTGGCATTCGGCAGCGCGTCGCGCAGATGCTTCGCATATCCGAAGACATACTGCCCCGTCTTCGTATCGAGCCGTCCCTTGGTGCCATACTGGCTGCGATGCGCTTCATCCGAGATGACCACGATGTTATCGCGGCCCGATAGCAGGGGGTGCTTCTCCTCGCCGGACATCAAGGCAAACTTCTGCACGGTAGTGAAGAGGACGCCGCCCGCCTCGCGCTCCGCCAGTTTCTCCCGCAGGTTATCCCGGCTCTCCGCCTGCTCCGGCGTCTGGCGGAGCAGATCTCTCGCGGCAGTAAACGTGCCGAAAAGCTGGTTATCGAGGTCGTTGCGGTCGGTGACCACGACCAGCGTCGGATTGCGCATCTCCGATTGCTGAAGCAGTTTGCCCGCATAACAGGCCATCGTGATGCCTTTGCCCGATCCCTGAGTATGCCACACCACCCCCGCCTTTTTCGAGCCAGGCTTCACCTCGCGAGCATAAGTAGCTCGGATCTCTCTGACTTCCATCGTTCTCGCAGGGTTGGGCATAGAGGCGATAATGGTCGTCCGCACTGCTTCGCGTACCGCGTGAAACTGGTGATAGGCCGCGACCTTCTTGATAACGCGATCTCTATCCTGCTCGAATAGCACAAAATAGCGCGCATAGTCCAAAAATCGTTCCGGATCGAAGAGACCGCGAACCAGGGTTTCCAGTTCATACTCCACAAGCGGGCGGTCGTCCTCATTGCGGATGGCGCGCCAGGGGAGAAACCGCTCCCGGTCGGCGGTCAGCGAGCCGCTTCGCGCTGTCATGCCATCGCTGATCACCAGCACCTCGTTGGTGACCATCAGGTCACCGATCTCTTCTTTATAGGTCTGGAGTTGGTTGTAGGCGTCCCAGATATCGGCGTTCACATCTGCCGGGTTCTTCAATTCAAGCACCACCAGCGGCAACCCGTTCACAAACGCCACAATATCCGGACGGCGGTTCTGGTTGGGGCCTGGAACGGTGAACTGATTGACGATCAGAAAATCGTTCCGGGAGGGGCTGCTGAAATCAATCAGTTGAGCCAGATCCGGCTCCTTCCGCCCGTTCCGCTCCACCTCGACCGTTACGCCATCGCTCAGCATACGGTGAAAGGCACGATTGCGTACAATCAAGAGCGGGTCGCTGATCGCCTCGACCGCATGAACTACCTGCTCCAACGCCTCCAACGGCAGATGGGGATTAATCCGCTGTAGTGCCGCCAAAAACCGCCCACGCAGAATCACATCCTTCCAGTTCTGACGCTCCGGATGCTCTCCATCCGGCGCGATGATTGTGCCATGGAGATACGTCCAGCCTACATCCTGGAACCAACCTATCGCCAAATCTTCCAATTGTTGTTCGTTAATCAAGCTCATATGAACACCCTACCATTCGTGCAGTCAAGGGCTAGGCGAAGCAGTTTCTCGACCATAGCATGGTTACCATTTTTATACCAATGCAGACAGGGATTTTTTAATCACTGATGCCCCCGACCTCCACCATATTCTCTGCCTCGCGCACTCGCACCTCGCCTGACACCAGCTTCGGCAAGAGCGTGTCGCGTATCATTTCCAATGTACAAATCTCCGAGATATTTCGATCCTGTTGCTGCCATATCGGGTCAAGAAGCTCCGCCCATCGCTGTTGTATCGCAATGGGCGGAAAAACAACTGGCAATTTGTAGAAATCTTCACGGCTCGTAGACGGAATAGCAGAACCACTATCCATGCTATTTATATCGTTGCGTGTTATCTCATAGTAGGCCCACCGAATGTTCATTTCGACAATCGGCTGGACATAAAATGCTGTGTCAATCACAAAAAATGGTTTACTGGAAAAGTGGACACCTCGATATGCACCTTTTCGTCCGATGATTATCCCTGGCTTGCCACATAAGGGGGTGTCACAAGTGCCTATGCAACCATTCGTTCCGTATACGGGATACTTTCGCTTCTCGGATGTATCATAGTTCCTAAGTGCTTTTCCATACTGGAGAGTTACTAAATCACCCCACTTTTGATATTGCCAACCGCTAGGTATTTCGCCTGATGGCGAGGTAATCAGCGTATTGGGGAACAATGCCGTCATCTCCGCATCTATGCCGAACAGCGAGCGTCCTTCAATCTTCGCCCTCACCGGATCGAAGTCTACGAACCACGACTGGAAGATGGCTCGCGCTATCTCTTCCAACAAAACGCTAATACTACGAATGAGGGCGATCCTGGCTTCGACAGCATCAAAAAGCGTAGCAATACGTTCTTGCTCTTCAGGCCCTGGTAACACGATGGCAATGTTGTGGAGTACTTCAGTCTGTAAACGCCCTGTCCCATGTCCGGCTGAATCAACTGCTTCGAGTAGCTTTGGCTTCAGAGCTACAAGCAAATGAGGTAACAAGGTAGGTCGGAGAGGCCCTTTTGCCAACACCGCCTTGACATCTTGATTGAATGCTGAAGGCTTGCGCACTCGGCAAATAGGAACGTCATTGTGCAACGTCATACCACGTGTCAGGATTAACGTGGAACCAGACGGAACTATGCGTGTTGCTTGACTTACGCCTTCTTGAGTAAGGTGATCCTCAGAATCCTCAATCCAGAAAGATTTCATATCCTTAGCTGTGATCCATGACACATCTCCGCCCCAATACTTCGCATTAGAGCGAGATGGTGTGCCACCAGATTGCAAGGTAATGCAATCCCCTAGAACAAAATGCCTCCAATCAGATTGAAAAGCCAAATTCTGCTAACCCCTTCTTTATCTCAACCTCTAACCGTGCGCTCTCCTCGAATTGCTCGCCGAGTTGCTTTGTAAGACGTGCCATCTTGTCTCCAAAAGACTCGACATCTACTTCACTCACTACCCTAACTACATAGCGCCCCGGTGTCAATACATAATCATGCTCGCGCACTTCTGTCAATATTGCGGCCTTGCAAAAGCCCGGTTCATCCTCATACCCTTCGCCACTTTGCCAGCGATGGTAGACACTCGCAATATCTCGAATGTCCTCCGGATAAAAATCGCGTATGACGCGATCTTTCATATACCCTTTCTGCCGCGCATCAATGAAGAGAAATTCGCCCTTGCGGTTTCGACGCTTGCCACCATTGGAACCCCACTCTTGCTTGTTCTTGGTGAGAAACCATATACAGGCGGGAATTTGGGTATTGGTGAAGAGTTGTCCCGGCAAAGCGACCATACACTCCACCAGGTCCGTCTCAATCAGGTTCTTTCGGATTTCTCCCTCGTTGTTCGTGTTTGAACTCATGGAACCGTTCGCCAACAACAGCGCCATGCTGCCGGTCGGAGCGAGATGATAGAGCATGTGTTGCATCCAGGCGAAGTTGGCGTTGTTTGCGGGCGGCGTACCATAGACCCAGCGCGGATCTTTTTCGGGCAGGCGTTCCAATCCCCACTCCTTCATGTTGAAGGGCGGATTTGCCATTACAAAGTCGGCGCGCAGATCAGGGTGCTGGTCGTTCAGGAACGAATCGGCAGGGCCTTCACCGAAGTTGAAGTCTATCCCTCGAATTGCCATATTCATGGCGGCGAGACGCCAGGTCGTAGGATTGCTCTCCTGACCGTAGACGCTGATCGCCCCGATCTTTCCGCCGAATTCCTCGACGAACTCCTCACTCTGCACAAAGAACCCGCCCGACCCCATCGCAGGGTCATAGACGCGCCCACGGAAGGGTTGCAGCATCCGCACGATCAAGGAGACGATACTCTTCGGAGTGTAGTACTGCCCGCCCTTCTTGCCCTCGGCCTGGGCAAACTCACCGAGGAAGTACTCATAGACATGGCCCAGAATATCCTTGCTCTTCAGGCTGAGCGGCTGACCGTTGTACTCCCTGGCGTTGAAGTTCGTATTGCTGAACAAGTCAATCAACCCCGTCAAGATCGAGGGCGAGACTTCGTGCCGGGTAAAGGTGTCTCTCGCCAGCACCTTTTTCAGTTTCTCGTTCTGCTCGCCCAGCGCAGTCAGAGCATCATCGAGTAGGTAGCTGACCCCGCGCATCTTCTTACCCCACGGCAACGGTTCCCCGACAGGCAGCTTGGAGCAGTCGCGCAGGCTGCTCCAACGCGCCTCCGGAGGCACCCAGAAAACGTTCACCTCGCGATAGTAGTCACGGACTTCCAACTCCGCCTCGATGTCATCCTCAATCGTCAGGCCATAGACGACCGGATCCATATAGTACTCATCATCCGGATTCCGAAACCTTGCCTCCAACTCCTGCCGACGGTCATCGAACGCATCGCTGGTATACTTCAGGAAGATCAGCCCCAACGCAACATGCTTATACACCGCCGCATCGAGCGAGGAGCGCAGGCGGTCTGCCGCGTTCCAGAGTTTCTTGTCAAGGTCATTGAGGAACTGCTGTTCCGTATTGGTTATCACTGGAATCTCTTCCCTCAGGGTCTTATGGTTTGAAGGCCGACGTCCGTATTCACACTTTCGAGACTACGAGCGATCGTCAGGCAAGCGGAAAACAAGGGTTGGGCCTCGATAAATATCCGCGCATAACAACATCTGAACAACTATGCAGAGAATTCGCCGCCTGTACGGAAAATCCTGCTGGGCAAGGCAGAATATCGATACCATTCCGTTCTTGCCAGGAAACGGCCTCTCCCGTCCGTGAGGACGGTTGGCCGCAGGCCCTCCAGACGGGTACGTTCTGTGCCCGGCCCGTCGAGCCGTACCAAAACCGAGAACTGAATAACCTTGATTGTCTACTGGAGGAAGAGGATTTCGATCAGAATGTCCCGAATAGCGGCGCAAGAAACGGGTGCGGGGTGGAAAGAAATGGCCGATACAACGATTGATCTCTGGCCGATAGATTTCGGTATTTCCGAGATTGAGTTTCCGGATGTGGTTCTGAAGAAGCAGGCGGAACTCCTGGGTGAGAAGACACAACACTTGGTTGAAGCCGAAGTGCGTTCCCCAGATCATGCCCTCATACTCCACGACAAGATCCGAAAATCTCTCTACTTGGTTGCGCCTAAGTTGGGCGGATATAGCTATCGTCTCTTTACCATTGAATATGGCATTGTTCCTTATCCTGTCGTGATTACAGGATACGGCGAGGAAGCGGCAAGGGTATGCCCGACAAAGGAAGCGTTCCTGGTGGCACTGAAGGACATCTTCGCCTCGGAAGAAACGCGCCGTGTCATCGCTTCCCTGATCGCTCAAAGCACAACAGGATAACCCCACTTACATCTCACCGAACCTTATCTCCGCTAGATGCGCCCGTTCCGCATAGGCGGAGCCTGGATGTAATAGAGATCTCTATTACATGATATTACATTCCAGGGCCTGCCTCCGGGCATTCTCCCAGTCTCTCGACACAGGGACTCGGCCTCCGGTATAATAACTGCAGCCTCTCAGAGATAGACTCTTGACTACTGTTTCTAGAGAGGGAGAATATCGCGAAATGGTATAAAGTAGACATCGAGACTGTCCGCGAGGCAGTCCATTACGAACACACCCTCAAAGCCGCGTGAGATTCCTCAGGGATCTGTGCCATCGTCCGGGAAAAGAGACGGCTCGATATCTTGAGATAATTGCATTACGCGAGCGGACGATCTAAAACGCGCTATCACGCTCTCCATCTCAGAAAGGCTAAACCAGCCCAGATCTTCCCCCAGACCGGTCGAATTGTACTCACCAATGATTTTCATAGGGTGATCCTCGGGAAAATGCGCCAGATACGCATACACCCATGCTTCCTTATCCTCGAATGATCTCTGTGCGAGTTCCGCCTTCACGAGATTGCGCGCATCCCGTTCGTCATCATAATAGTCACAGTAGATACAAACGTCTCCCGGAGTCGAGAACAGATTGCTGCATTCGGGATTCCTGCATTCCCACAGATCCAGATGTCCGCTCTTCTTTTCGGCGATCTGCCGAATATGCTCAACAGAGAGAGTGATCTCCCATCGCGGGCGGTTGAAGGGATTGTCTGGGCCAGGAAAAACGGTAAATCGGTAAAGATTCCCGCCCTCGTCGATCAACCCGCCACACACCCCCACAGCCTGCAGAACATCGTCGGACGGCGTCACGGCGCGCTCGTCTTCCTCCAGGATCCGCACATTCACGCTCCTGAAAAACGCAACCAGCCACTCTGGAATCGTAACCCTCTTGGCGATCTTTTGCTTGAAGCGTAACTCTCTCATGTCTCTCTCCTCTCAAACGGACGGCTCAATCCTTCACACTATATCACTTCACAAACCTGAAATGAAGCGGAATGACCGACAGATTTTTCGAACCAGGAGGAGCGCAATCTCCCTACAGCGAATAGAAACGAGTAGATAAACGTTGGCACACCCGAAGAACAGGCAGGGAACGCCAGCGAAGAGAGGAAGGAGAAGCCTCATGCAGATCAATTGGTTCCGTCGGAAGCAAACTCCCGGCGAGGCAGAACAGGATCGCCACGAAGAGCCGGAAGAAGAACTCGAAGAGGATGAATTCGAGGAAGAAGAGGAAGAGGACGACTACGAGCCGGAAACGGAACGCGAGGAGATCCTGGAGCGCGCCTATGCCTGGGGCGCGGAGTGGTCGCAGACTCCTGCGTTCGAGGCGTTGTCCACAGAGGAGAAAGACGAGGCCGAGTACGTCACCCAGAGCTTTGCCGAATATATGTATACTTATCATGACGTGACCCCCGAAGAGTGGAACGTCCAGGATATGGAAGCCTGCTGCCTGGAGACCCTGCCGCGAAAAATCTCGGCGGACGAAAACTACTTTCGAGCAATCGCGCCGGTGCTGGCCTCCTTTTTCCGATTTCTGGGGGAGACTGGGCGGCTTTGCAATGCCTCAAAAATGGCCGACCGGATACGGAATATCGCGCATCAGGTCGTGCGGGAGTCGCAGGATCCTCGCAACTGGGGCTTCGCCAAAGCCTTTGTGATGAAGGCGCAGGCGGCGGGAGTGGATCTGACCAACGAAGCGGAGATGAATGCATTTACAGCGCGCTACAATGAACAAATAATGGCCGAATCGGATCTGCCGGACTTCGGCTTCTCTCCTCCCGCTATCGTGTCGGAGAGCCTACCCTACGAACGGCCCGGCTTGAAAGTCGGCAGAAATGATCCCTGTCCGTGCGGCAGTGGCAAGAAGTACAAAAAATGCTGCGGGAATACCTAATCGCCATTTTACGACCGAGGCCGAGGTCCAACGGAAGAGGATTTCGGCCTGCCTCTCGCGAATAGTGCCGCAGCGTACACACAGCACAACTTAGAGAGGGAGGAGGCCGCTCATGAGCGCTTTCCAGATCACCGACGCTCAGATTGCCCGGTTTCATGAAGATGGCTACCTTCTGGTAGACCACCTCCTCGATGCCGAGGAGACCGACCTGCTGGTCCAGATTGCCAAGGCCAACGCGGAGATCAAGCAGAAGACCTGGAATGCCCGCGACAGCGAGGGGAATCAGGCGTCCATCATGCTGCGCAACGACCTGCCCGATGACATCTTCAGCGCCATCGTGCGCAGCCGCCGCGTGGTGGATACCATGGAGCGCTTGCTGGACGGCGAGGTCTACCACTACCACCACAAAATGACCATGAAAGCGCCCTATGTCGGCGGCGCGTGGGAGTGGCACCAGGACTATGGCTACTGGTACAACAACGGCTGCCTGTTCCCCTACATGGCGAGCTGTATGATCGCCGTGGATCAGACGACACGGGAGAACGGCTGTCTGCAGGTGATACGCGGCTCGCACCACATGGGCCGCATCGAGCACGGCGTCACCGGGCAGCAGACGGGCGCGGACATGGAGCGCGTGGAGGAGTGCCTGAAGCGGCTGGAGCGGGTCTATTGCGAGATGGAGCCGGGCACGGGCCTCTTCTTCCACTGCAATACCCTGCACCGCTCGGACCAGAACCGCAGCCCCGGCCCCCGCTGGACCTTCCTGGCCTGCTACAACGCGGCCCGCAACGACCCCTACAAGGAATCCGGTCATCCCCGCTACTCCCCGCTGGAGAAGTGGGAGGATACGGCGATCAAAGAGGTCGGGCGGCGGCAGTGGCAGACGATGCAGCCGGAGCTTGTCGCATGAGCGCTTATGAAGAGTTGTTTGTGGAGGTTCACGGGGTCAAGACCTGCGTGCGGAGGGCGGGCAGCGGGCCGCCGCTGGTCTACTGGCATGGGGCCGGAGGGTCCGGGCAGTGGTATCCCCACCACGACCTGCTGGCGCAACACTTCACGGTGTATGCGTCCGACCACCCCGGCTGGGGCGCATCCGATACCGCCGAGTGGATGGACACCATGCAGGACTATGTGCTCCACTACGACAGCCTGTTCCGCACGCTCGGCATCGAACGCCCGACGCTGGTGGGCCACTCGCTGGGCGGCTGGATGGCCGCCGCCTTCGCCACGACGTACCCCACCCAACTCGCCCGCCTCGTCCTGATAAACGCCGCCGGGTTCCCCTCCATCTCCGAGACCGCGCCGGACTTCTTTGCTGCAGCCATGCGGGGCGGCCCGCAGTTCGCGAAGTTGATCTTCCACAAGATGGAGGTCGCGGCGGCATACTTCCCGCCGGACCCCAGCCCGGAGGTCCGATTACGCCGCTATCGGGAGATGACCTCTACGGCGCGCCTGGCCTGGCACTGCTGGTTCGACGAGAAGCTGCCCCTCCGCCTGTCCCGCCTGACGGCCCCCACCCTGGTGCTCTGGGGCGCGCATGATGGGCTTTTCCCGGAGGAGCTGGGCCATAAATATGCGGAGGCCATCCCCAACGCCCGGCTCCTTATCCTCCCCGATTGCGGGCACATGGTCCCCTATGAAGATCCGCAGGCGATGGTGCAGGCGATCCTGGAGCTTCCGGAGGCGCAAACGCCATGAAATTCTACTACTTCCACCTGATGCCCTGGCCGCACCTGCCGGAGGACTTCGACACGAAATACGATTCGGCCTGGGTGGATCTGCCGAATAGCCTCTACGATCCCGAACGCGGCCATCAGGTCTACAATGAATACCTGGACGAACTGGTTGCGGCGGAGCGGTACGGCTGGGACGGCGTCTGCGTCAACGAGCACCACCAGAACGCCTACGGCACGATGCCCTCGCCCAACATCATCGCCGCCATGCTGACCCAGCGCACCAAAAGCTGCCAGATCGGGATCATCGGCAACGCCCTGCCGCTCCACGCCGACCCGCTGCGCGTGGCGGAGGAGATCGCCATGCTGGACGTCATCAGCGGCGGCAGGATCATCTCCGGATTTGTGCGGGGCACCGGCATGGAGTACTACTCTTACAATGTCAACCCCACCTGGTCGCGCGACCGCTTCTACGAGGCGCACGATCTCATCATCAAGGCGTGGACGGAGCCGGGTCCCTTCCGCTGGGTGAGCAAGCACTACAAGCACAACTATGTGAACATCTGGCCCCGCCCGCTCCAAAAACCCCACCCGCCCATCTGGCTGCCGGGCACAGGCAGCCTGGAGACGGTGGACTACGCCGCCTCCAAGCGCTATCCCTTTATGATGGTCTTCTCCCCGGTGGAGCATCAGCGGAAAGCCTACGATCTCTACCGGCGGCTGGCGGAGGAGAAGTACGGCTACGAAGCCGCGCCGGACCAACTGGCGTTCTGCGTGCCGACCTATGTGGCGGAGACCGATGAGATCGCTCGCAAAGAGGCTCGCGACGCCATCCTGTGGCTGTTCCATAAGGGGCTGAAGACGGGACCGTTCGGCATGCCCCCCGGCTATGTGACGGAGCGGTCGCTGGCGGCGATGATGCAGTCCGGCGTGAAGGGCTTCGGGGAGTTGAGCTTCGAGGACCTGATCGAGCAGGGCTATGTGATCGTCGGCAGCCCGGATACCGTCATCGAAAAGCTGACCTACTATGTAGAGCGCCTGCATGCGGGCATCATGGTCTCCGGAGCCTCCTGGGGCGATTTGCCCCGCGAACTGGTCGCCAAAAACATGGAGATGTTCGCCACACGGGTAATGCCCGCCCTGCGTGGATAGCTATGTAGGGGCGCTGCTTGCTGCGCCCTGTTTTATTCGGGTAATGCCCGCTTTGAGAGGATAGATATGCGAGAGTTTACAGGTAGAGTTGCCGTGATTACCGGTGCAGCCAGCGGGATCGGGCGCGCCCTGGCGGAGCGTTGCGCTCTGGAGGGCATGCGGGTCGTCCTGGCCGATATCGAGGCGGCGGCCCTCCAACAGACGGAGGCGGAACTGCGGGCGAAAGGCGCGACGACGCTGGCCGTGGTGACCGATGTCTCCCGCGCCGAGAGCGTCGCCGCCCTGGCGGACAAAGCCTGGGAGACCTTCGGCGCCGTCCACCTGCTCTGCAATAACGCGGGCGTCGGCGGCGGGTCCTCCGTATGGGAGACCAACCTGGAGGATTGGGAGTGGATCCTGGGCGTCAACCTCTGGGGCGTCATCCATGGCGTACGGACGTTTGTGCCCCGGATGCTGGCGCAGGACACCGAGGGCAGTATCGTCAATACTGCGTCGGTCGCCGGATTGATCTCCTCGCCCGGCCTGGTGGTCTACAAGGTCGCCAAGCACGGCGTCGTGACCCTCAGCGAGACTTTATGCCATGAACTCGCCCTGCGCCAATCCAAGCTCAAGGTGAGCGTCCTCTGTCCGGGTTTCGTCAACACCCGCATCCTGGAGAGCGAGCGCAACCACCCCGGCGGACCCCGACCATCCGGTGCGATGAACCCCATAGATGCGGCCATTCGAGAGAGCGTACGCCAGGGAATCGAGAGTGGGATACCCCCTGCAGAGGTCGCCGATGCGGTCTTTACCGCCATTCAGGAGGAGAAATTCTACATTCTCACGCATCCGGAATACAAAGCGGCGATCCGCCTGCGCATGGAGGACATCCTGGAGGAGCGTACCCCGACCAATCCTCAAGCTGCCAGTTGAATACGAGACTAACCAGAGTCCAAAGTTCACAAGGGAGTAAACTCCCTCGCTGCGAGCCTACAGCTAAGTGTCGGCCTTCGCCGACATGTACAATCCGGCAGATGGTACGTGTCCACGCAGGTGGACACTTGGCACGAAGTGCCCCAAGCGAAGGACTTTAGTCCATTGCGCCCCAACATTACGATGCGTTATAAACGAGAAATGGAACAACGAATGGACAGCAAGCTGGAAGAGCAGTTGGAGACACTGGAGTCGAAGGGGTATGTCGTCATTGCGGGGGCGCTGTCGCCCGAAGAAGTGGAGCGCTGCCGCCTGGCGCTCAATCAGGCCCGCGCCAACGGCTGGGAGGAGGGCCTGAACCACGTGGGCAACATGTGGTTCGATTCTCTGCTGGATCGGATGCCGGAGGTCTTCGGCCCCCTGGTGGCGCATCCCCGTGTGCGCCCCCTCCTGGAGGCGCTCCTGGGGCCGCAATGCCAGTTGCGCTCGCTGCGCGGCCACATCAACCCCGGCCCCTATGAGCAGGAGTGGCATATGGACTTCTACGGCTACTGGCGGCAGCCGCTCACCTCCCGCTATGCCGCCCGTGGCACTGGCATCAACACCACCTTCTACTTCCAGGACAATGGGCCGGGCATTGCTCGCCTCACCTATGTGAAGAACGGCCATCGCATCGAGCCCCCCCAGGGCGTCGTCCATCCCGACGGTCGCTCCGTCTCCGAGGAGGCGTTCAATGCATGGTGCGACGCCCAGGAGCAGGAGACCATCTATCGCAAAGCCGGGGATTGCGTGCTGTTCTTCTCCCATATCCCGCATCAGGGCGCCAAGGACAACCCGGAGGTAGAGCGCTCCAACATCGTCTGCCACTACCAGAACAACCCGTTTTTCGAAGGTATCGCCCACGTAAGCAATACCCGGCCTTTCGTGGGGTCGTTTCCCATGGCCCCGAAGCGCAACCGCCCGGCGCCGGCGCAGGGCTGAACCGTCGCGAATGCCGGGGAAATGAGGTGATACCGATGCAGGTGGATCTACAAGGCAGAGTGGCTTTGGTAACCGGCGCGGGACGCGGCATCGGCCAGGCGATTGCCGATACGCTGGCCGCCAATCATGCTGCCGTCGTCTATTCGGACATCGATTTCGATACAGCACGGTCGGCAGCGGCGCAGCGCGCAGGCTGCATTGCCCTGCGCCTGGATGTCTCCGATCCGGAGCAGGTACAGCAGGGCGTCGCCGAAACACTGCAGACTCTGGGCCGCCTCGATATTCTGGTGAACAATGCGGGGATCAACACGCTCCGGCATCGCGTCAACATCGATCAGTTTCCGCTGGACGAGTGGGAGCGCATCGTCGCCGTGGACATGACCGGCCTGTTCTTAATGAGCCAGGCCGCCGCCAAGCCCATGCTGGCACAGGGGTCCGGACGAATCATCAACATCGCCTCGGTGGCGGGCCTGGTCCCTCTGCGCCTACAGAGCGCCTTCGTCGCCGCCAAGGCGGGTGTCATCAATCTGACGCGCTCCATGGCGCTGGAACTCGGCCCCCAGGGCGTTCTGGTCAACGGCATCGCGCCCGGCTCCATCCTCACCGAAGGAACCAGGCAGTTGTTCTATGGCGAGGATGGCAAATTTCGCGACCGCGCCGCCGCCATGCTGGCCCATGTGCCGCTCGGTCGCCCCGGCACTCCCGAAGAAGTGGCCCATGCGGCGCTCTTCCTCGCAGCTCCGGAGAGTAGTTATGTCAACGGCCACATCCTCACCGTGGATGGCGGCTGGACCGCAGGCTATACGCGCGAATTCTAATTCACCCCGCCCCCCCGCTCTACGGCTTGCCTCTGCTTCGCAGCGCCGCAGAGAACACCCCCCAATTCTGGGGGAGCAATATGGTTTCGCACTGCCTGGTTCCCCCGGAATCGGGGGCTAGGGGGCGAATTGACAAGGAGAGTAGTTTCATGGCAGAGATTACACGCTTTCAAGGTTATCACGACAAACCGCCCACCATTCCCAAGCCGGACGCTTCTGTCTTCCCTACGATCCTCACGGTTCAAGATGGGGTTCCGGTTGCCTATCCCGACTGCTATGGCCTCGGGGTGCGCGTCGTCCATCCGGTCAATCCGGTGGCGCCGGCAAAGAACATGGGGCTGGTGATGTTCTATCTGCCGCCGCACACCAAAAACGGCGTCGGATCGCACGAGACCGAGGAGACCTATATCATACTGGAAGGGTGCGGGATCATGACATTCGCCGAAGGACGCATCGCTCAGGTGGAGAAGGGCATGTTTATCTACCTGCCCCCCTGGTGCGAACATGGCATCGAAAACACTGGCTCCGAGACCCTGGTCGTGCTCATCGCCACATCGCCGCCCAATCCCTGACCGGGACGCTCCGCGCTCAGAAGGGCGCTATATGAAAGTCGAGCATTCCGCTCTCTTCTAGGAGAATTTCGATGCAATTGAGTGAGGCGCAAGTCCGTTTTTTTCGCACATTCGGTTATCTCGCCTGCCCTGCGCTCTTCGCGCCGGATGAGATCGCCTGGATCACGAAGGAGTTCGAGACAGCCATCCAGTCTGTTGGGGGCGGCAAGGAGCACGATGGGACGAAACGCACCATGTTCGGCGGCCCCATCGAACGCACGGAGAAGCTCTGCACCCTGCTGGATGATCCCCGTATTCTGGGCCTGATCGGCGGGGTGCTGGGCGAGGATTTCAACTACTGCAGCGGCGATGGAAATTACTATAGCGGCGATACGGGCTGGCATCCGGACGGCAATTGGGGCGAGCTCTTCGCGGTCAAAGTCGCTTTCTATCTCGATCCGCTCACCCGTGACACCGGCTGCCTGCGTGTGATCCCCGGCAGCCAGGACCCGGATCATCCGGTACGAAAACACCGCCTCGACCTCGGCCAGTCACAAGCCCTCTACGGCTTTGCGCCTCGGGATTTTCCAGGCAATGTCGCGCTGGAGACCACACCAGGCGACATCGTCATCTTCAACCACGATACCTACCACTCCTCCTGGGGCGGCGGCAACCGCAGGCGCATGTTTACCATGAACTGCATCCGGCAGTGTAAGACCGAGGAGGATCTGCTCCTCGGCAGGCGCTACCTCAGCATCCACTCTGCCGGCGGGTATAATGTGGATACCGGAGCCGGCATGTACTTTCCGCTCATGCTGGACACAGCCGATGCCAATCGGATGGTCCACCTGGCACAACCGGCCCAGATCCACGACGAACTCTTTCCCCATCTCGCTCGCCATTAGGATGTAGCGTTATATGTAACTCCAATACCATTCCAATTTGTGACACGGCACTAAAGTGCCGGTCTACGTTTGCAAAAGCCGTCTGCACGGCTTCCATAGCCCACGAAGGTGGGCTTCGCAAACGTAGACCGGCGTTTCAACGCCGTGTCACACGCCTTGCCCGATCTGCTTAGAAGCGGGTGGCCGTCATATCGAAGGAGATGCGCCGGAGCAGCGTTGAATAGGTAAGCTGGAACTCACGCGCCCCGATCCGACGTCCTACCGTAAACTCGAAATCGGTGTAGCTCTGGCCATCGGCGCGATCCAGGGTCGCCGATCCCAGCAGCCGCCAATGGCTATCCAGTCGATAGGCAACATCTGCCAGCAGGCTCGACTCATTTGCATCCAACAGCGTGCTGCCAATGACAGACATTTGCAGCCGCTTGATCCCCATATAGTTAAACGCGCCGCTCAGACGATGCTTCCCGCTTGAGAGGAATAGCCCGGTAGGTTGCGACACATAATCGTATGTGAGGTTCAGCGATCCGCCGCCCTTCAACGTGCGATCCAGGGATGTCGTCAGTAAGGCGCTGCCTCCGGAACCGTTGCTGCCACCCCATACCTGCCCCAGCGACATCGAGTTGGAGAGCGTCGTGTGCTGGTCAATCGCAATCGGCCGGGTGAAGGTACGGAACGTTACGCTCTGATAGGTCTGAGAACCGAGCCCATTCAGGAGCGTTTCGCTGTGAGACACCGTATTATTCACATTCGTGCCCACGGTCCACATCAGGTCTTTCGATCCGACAAAGCGCCTCGGCTGCGTCTCCACGAAGAACTGGCTCTGGAAACTGGATGTGATCGGGCTGATCAGCGTCTGCCCACCCGAAACGTTGGCGCCCCAACGGATCGTTTTCAACTGCTGACCGATGTCCATCGCCGAGAAGAGGCTGTCATGGTGTGGAAAGTCCAGATAGAAGGAGCCGCTCGTTTCGGAATTAAACTCATGACTGTGGGTGAACCGGGCGCTCCAGTCGCCGCGTGTCAGGTCATAAAGCCCGAACGCGCCCTCATAACGTTGTTCGCCCTGCGAGGAGTAAGCCTGGACGACATCGATTCCCCATCCCGGCTGTGTGGCAAAGTAACCACGCCCCAACTGCTGCTGATGGTACAGGGTGATCGTCCCCGCCTGCTTCGGCGTCAGCGCATAGTAGAAGGGCAACGTCAGTCCAAGCCCGCTGGTCCCGATGCTGAAGAACTGATCGGAGAAGAGCTCCTCCGAATTCAGGCTCAACTGATAGAACGGCAGAGACATCACCTGCACGGTGTCCTGGTAGAATTTCGGTCGCCGGAACTGCAGGCGATCTCCAGGAAAATAGGTGATACTCCGTGCCACGATGACCAGCTTGCGCTGGAAATCCGGCATGGTCAAATAGGAGCCGGGAGCGGAGACGGGGCTCAATTCACGCCGCAGGTGTTCGCCGATCAGCTTGTAGGTCTGAAGCTGGCCCTTCTCATCCTCAGCAAGCGCAAAACCCTGTGCGTTTTGAAGGCTGTAGTAGAGACGCACTGCTTTGACGACATCGGCTCCGCGCTTGATGGTGACGTTATTGAACGCGCGCACGATATTGTCATTGCACCGGTACTGCAGGCGGTCGGCGGAGATCTGGATGTTGCGGTAGGCTAATTTACCGCCGCCATCCTTGCCTTCGGCGGCGACGATGCGGTCGGTGGCGCTATAGGCGAGATACGACGTCCCGGTGAACTCCATGTAGTTGTTCCCATTGAACGTGGCTTCCGGGTCGTCGGTGAACTCGATGTCTATCGTATCGGGGGTAGCGCCGGGCGAGAAGGCCTGAATATGGCTGGTCCCTGCGACGGGAGCGCTGGTCAGGCGCACCCGCGCCTCTCCGGACGAGTTGGTAAATGCCTGTGTGGAGGAGAGTTGCCCTGCCGTTGCGGAAAACTGTACGGAGACGTTGGCGCCTACAGGCCTTCCGCTGCTATCACGCATTTCTGCGATGATGTCGGTGAATTGCTTGCCATCTGCAAGGATCGTGGTGCGCGTGGCGCGCAGCCTTAATGTGGAGATCCCTCTCGCTCCTGTGCAGAGGGGAAAAACCCCCAACATCAGGAGCAAGAGGACAGACAGAATGATCGTTCTCTTTCGCATGGTTCGGGTCGCTCCGGTCACCTTCGGTGTGGAACTACCTTACGCTGTTTTGAGCGCTCGGATTGGTTGTAGGTTTGGGAGAGAGTAGATCGGTCATCAATTTTTCCGTCAAGTTGCGGATCAGGCTATCGGCGATTTTTTCATGCCTCGGGTTTCCTGCCGGATTCTCCGGGCTGCTCATGCTGGCCCCTACGCTGCGCACGACCGGTTTTTCCCCCGAATAGTCAATCATGCGGATCGATAGGACGACACTCACCGAATTGGTTTTGTCATCGTACTGATAGTCGTTGATCGTTGTGGCAAGCACCAGATCGTAATCCGCATACTGCGCCAGTTTCTTCAGCTTGGCATCATCATCAAAGGGATGGCTGACATCGGTCTGGCTGATCGTCTGTTCGACCAGCCCCATCCGGATGGTGGGGATCGCACGTGTGAACAACACGGAGCGATACTTGCGGGACGCGATGAGGCGTGCACGCTCGACATCCGTAATACTATCGCTGACGACCTCGCTCATGCCGCCTTTGGTATCCGGGGGGAACACCATGATGATACGTGACGGCACAGTCGGCCCGGCATTTTTCATCGAATTCTTCGGCGGCTTGGGGCTGGTACGTCCCTGCGCCGTGCCCAGGACGCCTACGGTTAGCGACGTAATCAGAGCGAGGAGCAGACCATACAGACAGCCTTTCAACAGGCGAGTGGCGAGCCTTTTGCGGGTCTGGTTGGCGTCTGGAAAAAGCAAATGCATGGCTGGTTCTCCGATACTCTCGCCAGGCCGGGGGTGCTGAGTACATGTAGGCATGCCTGCACGAAAGCGAGTTTGGGGTGTCAGCAAGGAGGGCGGGGTGTATCGTTCGCCCTCCTTGCAGGTCGTTTTAGCGCCCAGTGATGATGATCGGCTTGACCTGGCGCGAAGTCTGTCCGTTTGTGCCCACGGCTACCAGTTCCGCATTGTAGACGCCGCCCGGAAGGTTGACGCCCTTCTGGTCCTTGATGTCCCAGACGGTGTCGCCGACGCCGCCGTTTGTGGCGCTGCGTGTGGTCGTCGTGGTCAAGGTGCGTATCGTGCGGCCCTGGCCGTCGCGGATATTGATGTGCGTATCCGCCATGTTCGACAGGGTGTAGTGGATAGCCACGCTGCGGACCCCTGTCGCTCCCTTACCACCGGAATTGGGAACCACATCGAAGCTCATGATGGCGACCGTGGTCGCCGCGCTGCGCTGGAAGGCTTCGATCTGGAAGTGGCGTGTGGAGGACGGACCTGTGTTCACTACATATGATGACGTAGTGCGCAGGTCGTGCCGTTCGTTCGTGTCGGTATCGATCAGGGTCAGATAGTAGTCTTTCGGCACGCTCGATGCGATGGAGGGCCATGTCACGGTCACCTGCTCGTTCGGCTTCGGCGAGGTCAACGTCAGGTTCCAGGTTTTGGCGCCCGCCGCGGCCGAGCGGAGATCCTGAGCATAGTTTCCGTTGTTGGCGTTCCAGTCCGTGTGGACGATGTTGAGCGAGACGCTGGGGTTCATCGTCGGCGGCTTGGGCAGTTTGAATGTATCCGATCGGTCCGTCGCCTGCGGCGCGACGCCGATATAGGCGAGGGAGTCTTTGCTGGTGGCGCCCTTTGCGTTCAACTGCAGGCGCCAGTTGTTGAGGGTCCCACGCCCGAGCCCACTGCCCATGCCCACGCCGATCAGGGCCGCCCTTCCGACCGAAGCGCCGATCGAATCGGAGCCTCTGTAGATGAAGAGCAGGTTCGGCTTATTCACGCGAATCCAGTAGCTCTGCCCAGGTATCATCTGGAAACCGAAGTTATCGAACAGCCTGTATTGCCACTGGGTCGGATCCGGATCGCTCGAGTCGTACGAGTAGACCGCGGGCAGGACCCACAGATGCGAGGGATCCGCAGCCGTTGGGAGATCCTGAATATCGAGGGTGTCGTTGTCGAACACCTGTGTCTCGGAGAAGGTGTACTCGTAGATATAAGGATCGCCGATCTGGTTCCAACCCTGCGGGTAGGTCACCCGATAGTCGGAGGTGGTGGGCGCTGTGCTGCCATCCAGCGGCGGATATTTCGCGGCATTGATCGGGAACGAGGTCGTGGTGACGGTCGTATCCGGCGGGTTGTAGCGAACCCAGTAGCCGAAGCCCGGAATCCAAGTGTTCTGCGATACATAATGGGCGCTCAACGGATCCCATTGCAGCACATCTATTTCTGGCGATATGCCATTCGCCGGATTGGGTATCGGCAGCCCCAATACCTGAGAAGGCGTATTGCCCGCAAAGTTCAACGGGAAAGACTTCATCTCGAACAGGCCATCTGTGACCTTGTTGCTTTTGAGCGTAATGGTCGGGGGAGTCGGAATTTCGATGGTGAACGGCACGACTTTCCCATTACCGACCTTCGGCACGGCAGAAACGGTGAAGGTCACGGGGCCGGATACCGGATTGGCGGCGTCCGTCATGATCTGCCACGATGCTGCGACTTCTGAGCCGGGCGCAGCATCCGGGATCGACTTATTGGCGGTCTCGTTGGGCGCCAATTTCAACCCCTTTGGCAGAATGATCGACAGATTGATCGGGCCGATACTGGTGATCGGGTTCAGATTGAGGTCCGACAGGTTCTGGACAAAAGCATTCACCGTAAAGGGGTTCGGGGCGACGTTTGCAACCGGCGAATTCGGATTGGTACGATCGGTCACAAACCCCAGCGACCTGGGCGCGCTCACACTTAAAGACATGGGAAACCGATAGTCTGTCTCCGAGGATGCCGTTCCCAGGTAGGTTACGATGGTACGCGTCGCTCCGTTGGGAATTACCTGCGGATCCCAGTAGACTACGGTACCCGCGTCTCCTCCATTGTCTACATTAGCGCGGTCGAAGTAGTTGGTCGGGTCCAGATATTGCTCGTACTCCCAGGTGATCGCGAGAGTACGCCGCTTGGTTCCGGTCGAGAGATCGAAACCTTCGATATTGGGCGCCTGAGAGATGATGCCATACAGGAAGCGCGTCGGCGCCGTCGGCTCGTTGATATTCCCGCTCGGGGGCTGGAGGGTCCCGCGTATCGTGTGGTACTGGGCTGGCGTATTGCCGCTCGCGGCCTGGATCAGGCTATACGATTCCCACTTCTGGGGAATCTGGCCTGCGTTCAGCATGATTTCATGGTGGAGATAGGGTTGATTGGGCAATCGCAGCGGACCATCCAGAATGATCCCGGTTGTCTGGACGTCAATATCCTGCACGAAGCAGAGGCCGACCGAGTGCTGTATCGTGTCGGTGTTTTTGATGTCGAACTGGAAGCGCGCCGTATCGTGAACAAAGGACGCGGTCAGATCCACTTCGATCTGGGGGTTTGCAGCAGGGATACCTTTGCCGCCGACTTCCGCCAGGACGGTTTCCCATCGCGCTCTCAGGAAGTTGCCGACTATGGAGGGCGCCAGGATCCACCGTCCGTAGGTGTTGGTGTCACCCCACAAATAGTACTGTCCGACGTTCCCCATATCGGAGCCGCCGTCTACCTTCATATAGACCCAACCGCCCTTATAGGGTACGTAAGGCGGCTCCGTCTCCTTCGGAAGGAGGCTTTTCAGGTTCCAGCCCTCCATCAGGATATTGAACGGATCGATCGGGTTGGTCGGGGCCGTGCCCAAATAAAAGGCTCCGCACTTGTTGGTTCCGACGCCTACAGCCAGTTGGAGATACTGGTTCCCGATGTCCGTTTCAGCGTCCGCAGGCGTCGGAGGAGAGTCAGGATCGATGATCAACTGAGCGTGCGCCCCCATCCCTGCCAGTATCAATAACGCGCAGACCAGCGCTATCCGGCACAGGTTTTTCAGTTTATCGAATTGTAGTAAGTTCCACCCCATTAGGAAAGTCCTCCCTATTTGACTTGGATCGGATCACAGCGTGGCTGGGGGTACCTCCACGCAAAAGCCAGAGAGCCACGTCACCGGGTACGCGTCCACGCGCTCACGCGGCGTGAATACATGGCGCTGTGGCAATAGAGCCGGGGGGACATGAGACACGTCTCCTGGTTAGTACAATCCGGCGTTTCCTGCGGGGCTCTGGCAGCCCCGCAGGAACTTACCGTTCGTCTCCATGCCATGTTGTGACGCTCCGGCAGAGCAGGGAGACCATCGAAGACAGCCTCCCTGCCCCTCCCTTAGCGTCCGGTGATTAAGAGCGGCACGACCTGGCGGGTCACCTGACCTTCGGGCGTGATCGCTCGCAACTGGAGCAGGTACGATCCGCCCGGAATAGTATGACCGGCATTATCGAGCCCGTTCCAGACCATCTTGTTGTTGCCGCTGGTCGCGGCGCGCGTGGGTCCTACGTTCGAGATGACATGCCCGTTGAAGCTCAAAATCGAGATCTCGACGCGCACATCCTTCGAGACAGTATACCCGATTTCATAGGTTCCGGTGCTTCTGCCGCCAACTGAGGAGCTGGGGTTGACGGTGATGTTGGACAGAAGCGCCAGGCCGCCCACGTTGGAGGGCGTAGCGGTCAATGTAAAGCTGCGGGTCGCCGCATTGTGTCCGGAATTGAACTGATAGCTGCTGTTGTTGTGCAGGTCTACCGATTGACCGGTCACCGTATCCGTAAGGGTTAGACGATACCCACGAGGCAGCGTATTGATATCCGGCCATGTCAGGGTAATATCCGTGTTCGCCTGATCCGTCGTTACCGAGACATTCCAGGTATGGGATCCACCGATCGGCTCCAGGTCTTGAGCCAGCAGGCCGAGCGACGAGTTGGCGCGGGTCATGCCCAGTGTGAGATAGGGAGACGGTTTCGGAGGCTTCGGCACCTTGGTGAAGTCGTCGCCCAGGGTCGCCTTGGAGGACATCCCGATATAGTTGTAGCTGTCCTTCAAGTTTCGAGAACTGGCTACCAGGCGTATCGCCCAGCTTCCTGCGCCGCTTACGCGCGGCTGAGAGATAAGCGTATTGGCCGCAGCCCGTGTGATGAGCGAGGCGGTCTTCGGTCCGGAGGCTGTCTTCATCCCTTTGGCCGCTTTTCCAAGCGTCCCGTCCACACCGGCAGGCGGGACGATCAGGGTCAGTGCCAGGCCTTGTGAGAGCGTCGTGCCGCCGTTGCGGGGCAGGACATAGATCCACTGCCCCTGCCACTGCGTCAACGTGCCGTTCGGTAGGGACTGGAAGTTATACTCGCCCGACGTGTAGTGATAGATGTGCGGCAGGATCAGCCCGGCATCTACCGCGTCCTGCATGATCAGGCGCTGCCCATTGGGCTTCTCCACCAGCACCGAATTGTAGGCTACGGAGAAGGGGAAGGGATCGCCGATCATATTCCAGCCTTCATGCAGCGGAATGCGGAACGCGGAATCGGTGAGCGCTTCCCCATACGTCACATACGGGATCGGCCCGCTCGACTTGATGAAATAGCCCACGCCCAGAGGGGTCGGGGGCGCGGTATTCGTAGCGGCGCCATCGATGGTAGGCACGAAGTCGAGCGGGTTCAGCGAGGCGTCGACATCATTGACACCGCCTCCGAAAACCGCATAGCTTCCCAGCAACTGGGTCTGCCCGGACTTCGGATTCTGTACCAGCGCGTTGATCCAGCGATACAGGATCGTCGATGTCGGATCGATGAGGGTTCCTCGTCCATTCTTCTGCGCAGCGGTCTGGTCTGCGGCGGATTCGAAGTAGGGAATGGAGATGAAAGTCACCCCGGATGAGTCCGGCAAGATCGTATGAAACACGATGTTGAAGGTGCGTGTATCCAGAGCGGTTACCCCCGTCTGGACGTTCGTAGCGGAGATCTGGATCGTATGGGTAAAGGGCACCGCATTCGGGAAGGCGTATCGGAAGGAGACATCGTACTGCGGATTGGCCGAGGTGGTATCCCCGGTAATCGAGACATCGGACACGGCGGCTACGGTCCCGGCCTGTACTTGCGACAGCGTAAATGTGACCTGGTTCGACAGCCCGGGATCCAGAGTAAAGGTCACACCGCTGGGCGGCACATTGGTTACGCTGAAGCTCATCGTCGGTTTGAGCGACTCGACGGGCGCCGGTTGTAATCCACCGTTTCCGGCTGCGAGCGGGTTGGTAGGATCGATCCCAGCCGGTGCATTGATGACAGCGGATACCGAAACTTTGAGCAGTGCGGCATACGCGTCCACGATGCCATAACCGTACTTGAAGTCTGGAATAGTACTCAGACCGGTCTTATTCGCCGTCTGCTGCATTACCTGAAGCGCTCTCGCTCCCGTCACGTTCGGGGCGCCCAACACCAACCCCGCCACGGCTGCGGCATAGGGTGAAGCATAGGATGTTCCCTGGTAGAAGCTATAAGTATTGCCGAAATCCGGAACGAGGCAGCCATCGCTAAGATTGCCCGTCAAATCCTGGTCTCCGCCCGGTGCAGCGAAAGCGACCTTCCCAAAGCTGGAGTACGTCGCCAGCGTGCCCGTTGGGCCAACGGCGGAAATCGCACCGACGAATGAGAATCCTCCCGGCACGAGCGAAGTCGTATCGGTGGTCGCTTCATTGCCTGCGGAGGCAAAGAAGATAATGCCGGCATCTGTGGCCTTCTTGCAAGCCTGGTAGAAGGGCTGCGTCGAGTCGGTCGGGTCGACCCCGGAAAAGCCGACGCTCATGGTAATGACGCCAATATGAGCCGTGTTCTGCTTATTGACCGCATCCGTCACGGCGTTGGTGAGAACGTCCAGTGTGAAGTTGCCGGCGTCGTCCTGAATGCGCATAAAAACCAGCTTGGAGCTTCCCCACCCCAGCGGGCTTGCGATGCCTTTGCCGTTGTTGGTAGCCGCGATGATGAGCCCGCCGGTCCCGATTCCATGGAACGCTTCGTTAGCGGTATTCGGAGCGTTGATATTGCTATTCCCGGTGGGTCCCGCATCATCCGACCAGTTGTGGCTATTGATGGGATCGTACTGGCCGGCCAGGTCTTCATGGGTCGTAGAAAAGCCGGTATCAATAACGCAGACCTGCGCCTTGTTATTGCCTAGCTGCAGCGCCCAAGCCTGCGGCATGTTGATCATTTTCAGCGCCCACTGCTCCCCGGAAGCATAGCGCGGGTCGTTCGGCGTCTTGGTGGCAAACACACGCCCGTATAGATTGACGCCTGTCCAGCGCACATGGGCATCGCCTTTGAGCGTTGCGACCGCGCCTGTCGTCCCAATCGCAGTCGCCATGTTGGGCGGCAATACGAAGGTATAGAAATCGCTCAGCAGGTTGGTCTTGATCGTCTGCGCGCCAATTTTATTCGCCAGTGCCTGCACTTGATCCTGGGGTGTTCCCGGCTGGCAATACACCAGGACATCGCCCGGCTTGAAGCCGGATTTATTTAGCTGTGCATGGGCAGGCTTCACCGTCATCACCAGCGCCGGGAGGAGCAGCATGGAGAGGAGCAGAAGGAGCCTGGGCTTGACTTTCAGCGTTTCAGACGACACCACCCGCCGAAATACCCAGTTTCGGGGTGTTTTGTTCATCATCTCAACTCCTTATCCGAGGCGGTCGTGTATCTCAACCTGCCTCGGTCTGAAGTGTCTGCGCAGAGGGAAGCGACACTTTCTAGGCGGCTCCCTGGCCTTGTTTCTGTGGCATTGAGAAGGCAGGGATGCTATATGAATATATTAGGTCACCGGCCTGTCGGTTGGGGGTGGCGGCAGGCATAACTATCATACCACTCACTACGCGATAAAACAAGATTTTTTTGGAAAACGGCGTGCCGTTTTCCTCGCGAGAGGGTCGGCAGGCGAAAGAGCGCTTCTTTCGCCTGCCAATCCCGTTGCGATAGACGTCAACCGCCTAGTTGCGGGTGCGAGCCCCCCCGCTCAGGATCTCCTGCGGCGAGAGCACTCGCGGTCGGGACTGAGAGCGGGTCGTACCGGCGATTCCCGCCGTGGGAACGACGAAGCCGGCGCGTCCGGCATAGCGCTTAGTAAGCGCGGTCGCAGCGGCGCTCCCCTTGCCGGGCGGGGGCGGGGGCAGCGGAGCCGGATAGAAGTAGGACGGCGTATCATAGACGAAGCGGAAGGTGCGATCCGGATCGTCCGCGCGCCCACTGATCCAGTGGACCGGGCCGGGATTATCGCCATCAAACCGGGCGCCGACGCGCCAGAAGATCTGCGGCGGCGACGGGGTGGTGCCATTGGACTGCGCAACGAACGCCGCAAAGGCGGGGCTCGCCAGCAACTGCGGAATGACGGTCAGATCGATGGTCGCAGGCACGCCTTGCGGAAGGCCATCCGTAAGGGGAGCCGTCGAGAAGACCTGCTGCGTGTAGATCAGCGATGGGGTCTTGAAATTGCGATCCGTCGAAATCTCCAACTGGAAGAGGTCGGCGCCTACGCGGCTGTTCCAGGTCGGGGAGAACGCCTTGGCATTGATATTGGCCGCCGCGACAGGCGGTGTGATCAGCAGAACAGGGGTGATCGGCGTCACCAGGCCCGAGATCGCCGGGTCGGTTTCGATGAATTCGGTGCCGCCCGTATTGCCGTTGCCGGAGCCGTTGCCGGTGCCGCCACCCGTATTGCCGGTGCCGCCACCCGTATTGCCGGTGCCGCCACCCGTATTGCCGGTACCTCCGCTGCTGGGAACCTGGCGCAGGATGATGGCGGAGACCAGGTAGTTGTAACTCTTGCCCGGAGTGAAACCGGTATCGG
>Ga0070734_10001824_pt1 | contig 28792 bp, 23 predicted proteins | sample Coa_R1_8_FD_66444 | JGI IMG/M metagenome (GOLD analysis project Ga0070734, IMG submission 66444) | Surface soil microbial communities from Centralia Pennsylvania, which are recovering from an underground coalmine fire - Coalmine... | ecosystem: Environmental > Terrestrial > Soil > Unclassified ... | reverse complement strand
AGCCGCGCTCACCACGCGCTTTTACCGCCACGGCGATATCCTGACCGTCCTGGCGATCATCGAAGATCCCATCTACCTGGCCGAGCCCTGGATTCTGTCTCGCAGCTTCCAGTTAAGCCCGACCCCGCTGTCTACGACCGGGCCGCCCTGCGTCACGACCTACGAGGCGAACGTTGGCGATACCGCGCCGCACTACGAGCCCGAAAAGAATCCATTCGTTGATGAGATGACGAAAAAATACGGTGTTCCGCGGGATGCCGCCGTGGGAAAGCCCGAGACGCTGTATCCGGAGTATCGGAAAAAAATCGCGCCGCCGGCCCGGTAGCCCTACTCCATCCGGAATTCCTGCCCGATTCGTTGGACAGCCACGCGGTCCTCGTCGCGTCCCGCCGCCCCGTACACCCGCTCGATCGGTTCCAGGTACGGCTCACGGCTCAGCGTCAGGGTCTGGTGATGCACGGGAAAGAAGAATTCGAAGCCCGCGTCGCCCGCCATTTGCCAGGCCTGCTCGGGCGTGCAGTGGTAGTGAATCCAAGGATTGTAGGCGCCTACCGGCATAATCGCCACGTCATGCGGCTTTTGTTTTCTAATGCCTCGGAAGGACGTCGTCGCCGCCGTGTCGCCCCCGAACAGCACCCGGTAGCGGCCCGCGGTGATCGTATAGCCGTTGTATCCGCGATGCGTATCGGTGCGCATGCGAGCCCCCCAGTGGTTCACCTCGAATGCTTCGATTGTAATCGGCCCCGCTTGGGTGCGTTCGCCCCAGCGCAGCTCCTGCACGTGTCCATAGCGCCGGACGCGCAGCAGATCGCTTGTGTTTGGCGCGGTGATCACGGCCGTGCGGCGGTGCTCCAGCCGGCGCAGGCTGCGGATATCGAAATGGTCCATGTGCGCATGCGACAGCAGGATCAAATCGATTTTCGGAAGTTCGCCCGTTCGCAGCGCCGGCTCCACCATCCGCTTGAGCCCCAACGTGAGAGGCCCGATCGCGATCCCCACGCGGCTGCTGAACACCGGATCCGTCAGAACCGTAACCCCGTCGATTTTCAACAGGACCGTGCTGTGCCCGATCCATGCCGCATATAACCCCTGGTCCGGCCAGGCGTGCGGGTTCGGCCGCTCAGGCGCGGGCAGAATCCGCCGCTTGCGTTCCTCCCGGTACCGCGCCCAGAACTGCGGTGCCGCATGACGGGCCCAAGCCGCCTGTTGAAGTGCGCCTCTCGGCATCCTCTTCTATGATGCGTCTTCCGCTCTCGAAGTTGCGAGTCTTCGTGCTTACTCGCCATAGCCGATCTCGGCGCGCCGCGCCGAAATCGCCGCATAGGCCAGCACCAGGCTGGCCACTACCAGCAATCCGGGAACCGCCAGCCATGCGGGCGCCGGATCGGTCTCGGTCACCAGCACTGAAAATGGCGGGGGCACGTTGAGCTGCACCGGGGTCAGGCTCTTCAGATAAAAAATCACGCTGATCTTCTTGAGCAGGCTCGGCAGGAACGGGTTCAGATTCTCCCAAACCATCACCACGGCCGCCGGGATCATCGGGTTGCGAATGAACAGGCCGGCCACCAGAAACACCGCGCCATATCCCACGCACGCCAGGGCCGTCACGAGCAGGTACGAGCTCATCTGTCCGGCACCGGGGCCGTGCTGCAAAAACTCCGACCAGGCCGCGCCCTGGTGCCGACCGATCAGCCAGAACGAGATGGCTGCGCTCGATTCGAAAAGTACCAGCGCCACGATCAGCCCGGCCAGGAATTTCCCGATCACCAGCAGTTCCCTCCGCATGGGCGTCAGGAAATAGTAGTGCAGCGTCTTCTCCAGCATCTCTCCGCGAAACAGGTTCGAGAAGATGCCCATGCATCCGAAGAAGATGCCCAGGTGCAGAAAATAGCCTTCGAACTCACCCGCGAAGATCTGACTGTCCTGGAAGACTGAATGGCTGCGAAATCCGCGGAGTGCTACCAGTGAGTGCATGAGGTTGAGCCCCACAGGCGCCAGCACCATCAGATAGACCCACCACCCCCGCCGCGACAGAAACGTCTTCTTCCACTCGAGCCCGATCACGCCGGTGATCTGCCGCAGCCACACCCGCTTCATGTCGTGCCTCCTTCGCCGCCGATCAGGTATTGATACACGGAATTGACGTCATCATCGGCAGGCGCGACCGATTCGACTTCCATTCCGGTCTCCAGCACGATGCGGTTCAGCATCAGGTAGAACTGGTCGGCGTCGGTGGTGCGCAGCAGAATCCCCTTTCCGTCTGGATGAATCTTGGCTTCCACCACGTGATCTTGCAAAAACAGCCGCGCGGCCAGCGCGTTGGGTTGATCGCAGCGGATGAGGATCTGCATGGGCTGGTCTTTTACTTCGCTCCGCACGCCTTGAATCTGGCCCTCGGCAACGACGTAGCCATGGCTGAGCAGGATCACCTGGTCGGAGATCCGGTCGACTTCATGCAGGATGTGACTCGACACGATGACGTGCCGGCCTTTGCCGCCCCACTCCTGAAACAGCTCGATGGTTTCCGCGCGCGCCATCGGGTCGAGGCCGTTTAGAGGCTCGTCCAGCACCACGATTTGCGGATCATGCGCGATTGCCTGCGCCAGTTTGATGCGCTGGCGCATGCCCTTGCTGTATGCCGCCACGGGCCGTTGTGCGGCCTCGGCGAGGTTCACGGTCGCTAGTGCGGTGCGCGTGCGCTCTTCGCATTCCGCGTCGTTCATCCCGCGAATCCGCAGGAACGAGTATAAAAACTGGTATCCCGTGAGACCCTTCGGAAAATTGTCGAATTGCGCGCAATAGCCGATCAGGGGACCGAGTTTTTCCGGCTCGTCCGGCCGCACCCCCAGCACCCGAATGTCGCCGCGCGTGGGCCGGATCAGCCCGGTCATCAGGTTCATCAGCGTGGTCTTTCCGGATCCGTTCGGACCCACCAGGCTGGTGATGCCCGGTGGAATCGCGAGGTTCACGCGGTTGATCCCGAGCACTTCCCCATAGAAGCGCGAAACCTCGCCGAACGTGATGAGGCGATTGCTCATCGCACCACTTCCGCGCCCCGAATCTTCCGCGACAGCATGTAGAGGCACGCGAGGCACAGCACCAGCAGGGCTGCCCAGCAGAGCCACACCGGAATCACCGAGCCTGGGGCCTGCCGGAAAAACACCGCGCCATTGTTGGTCGGGTCATCGCCCTCAAATAGTTGCACCCAAACCGTGCCGACGAGATTACTCACGTTCAGCAGATAGCCCCACTTGGTGTCCTGGACGGCATTGATGGCCCCCCCAAATCCCGACGCTACGAAAAAGATACCGAACAGCAGCGCCCCCGCCGCGGGTTTCCATTTCACCCACGCCGAAAGCGCCAGCGCCAGAAGCGCGATCAGCAGAATCCAGATCCCCGCGCCCAAAAACGTGCCGCTCGCAATCCGCGTATGCGCCGCCGCCCAATCCCAACCTTCCAGGTAGCTTTGCAGCGCGTACAACAGTAGGCCGGGCACCCACGTCATCAGCGAGAGCAGCGTCAACAGCACCGCAAGCTTGCCCACAACATATTCCGTGCGTGAAAACGGCCGCGACAGGTACAGCGACAGCGCATTGTTTGTCAGATCGGGCGATACCAGGCCCGGGCCGATGAACGCCGCCAGAAACAGCGCCATCATGCTCTGCCATCCGAGCAGCGTCATGTAAAATCCCGCGTCGACCCCGATCAGCCGCGAAGCCTGCTCCAGGTTCAGCAACTTGAGTGCGCTGGCGTTGTGCTCCACCCAGATGATGAGCGCGCAAATCAGCGGATAAATAAAGCTGGCCAGATAAAAAATGGTGAGAAAGCGCGAGCGCCGCAGGTCTTCGAACGCATAGCGCCGAATCACCAGGAAGCGCGACCACGAAGCCGTCAGCGGCCCTTCGTACGGCCGGTAGGTCTTCTTATACACGGCCATCGGCGGCCTCCATCGCTTTGAGGAAAATATCTTCCAGCGAATCGCGCTTGTGGTTCAGACGGCGGATCTGAATCTGCTGTTCGGCCGCCGCTTCGTACAAACGGCGGATCTCCAGCCCTTCCGGCAGGATCAGCTTGATGCGCCCTTGCGCGCCTTGCGCTGTTTCGCAGCCCAGCCGTTCGAGAGCTTCCAGGAAGCAGCCGTTGGAAGCGCCGCGCGTCTCCAGTTCCAGGAAGCGCCGGTTGGACCGCCGTTCTTGCTCCAGGTCGCAATACGCGGCGATATTTCCATCCTTCAGGATGAGCACCTGATCGCAGCACTCCTCTACGTCCCGCAGCAGGTGTGAAGAAACAATCAGGCGCAGATCGCCCCGGTCGCGGATCTCCTGAATCAGCTGGATCATCCGCGCGCGCGCCGGCGGGTCGAGCCCGTTGGTCGGCTCATCCAGAAACAGGAGCTTGGGGCCGTGCGCGATGGCCTGCGCCAGCTTCGCCGATTGCTTCATGCCCAGCGAATAGGTCCCGAGCGGCCGGTAGCGCACCTCGCCCAGCCCCACATAGAAGAATGCTTCATGCGCCCGCTCCAGCGCCTGCTCGCGCGGCAGACCGGCCAGTTCCGCCATCATCCGCACAAACCGGACACCGCTCATCGAAGCGATGAACGCGTCATTCTCGGGCATGTAGCCGATAAGCCCCCGGACTTCCCGTGCTTGCGTCCGGATATCCAGCCCCAGCACGCGCGCCGAACCGCCTGTGGGCGCATAGAATCCAAGCAGTGTGTTGAGGAGCGTCGATTTGCCTGCGCCGTTCGGTCCCAGCAGCCCGATCGACCGGCCGGTGAGCGAGGCTTTCAACTTCTTCAGAATCGGCCGCCCGCCAAACCGGACCTCCAGCCCATCGAGCTCGATTACGGAATCCATGCGCACACGTGGAGCAGTTCTCCGAACTGCCCAGTAACCATCATCTATCGAGACGAGGATCGAGTGCCCGTTGTTCCCGCAAAGTTGCCGAGCCGCAGCCCATTACCGACAATTCCCATCAGCCCCCCGCTCAGGAACCCATTCAGGCTCATACCGGGAACGTTCCCGCTGCCCGCCACCGTAATCCGTTCCGGCTCGCCGTAAGCGGCGATCAGGAACGGCTTCAAATTGTCCAGGCGGGGTAACGGCCGCTGTCCCCGCCCCTGCGGCTGGAACGCGCCCAGCAGGCTCGCTAAAGGCGCCAGCGTATTGCCGAGATTCTGGTACACGACCGCAGAGAAGTTCTCGTAGCGGTCGCGCGGAATCATAGCGGTAAACGCGGCGGCTTGCGTCACGTTGCCGCCGCTGCTTTTGACTTGCAGCGCCCGCGTGAGCAGGGCGCGTGTCGGCGCGGCGATCAGATAGCCGCTGGAAAATGTGTAGTGTGCCTCCGTGAGCGGATTCGGATCGCCGGCGGCGATGAAATAATCCGTGCGGCCGTCGCTGGTTTCCTCGCCACTGCGCAGTGGTTTGCCGCCGCGCGCCGCCGCGTCTGCATCATATTGCTGGACGGCCTGCTGCACGGCTGCCTGGAAAGCCGCCGGATCATACACTTCCGCCACCAGCTTCCAGGACGGCACCGGAAATGCCGGCCCATCCAGCGCCAACGCGACTTCGCCGCCCAGCCCCGCCGTTCCCTTGCTGGCATTCAGCGCGGGCAAACGGAAATCCGCTCCGGCTTCCTGCAGAATCGCGCCGGGATTCTTCACCGCAAAGGCGGAAACGAATGTCGCATCCGAAGAAATGTAATCGAGCGCACCCAGCGGCGAAGGCGCCGCCAGCCACGCCGCCATGCCGCTGCGCGGTCCGTCAAACGTAATCGCGGCGCGCGTTTCAATATGCCCTCCGGTCTGCTTCTGCCCGGCAATCAGATACCGCGCGCCGGACGAAACCGGGTGCGCCCCGAGATGCGCCACGTCCGCGCACAGCAGAAGCCCGGCGCCCTCCTCATAGGCATGGGCGATCTGTTTGTAGAAGCCTGTCGTTGGGAAGCTGGAATCCAAAGCCGTGCCCAGCGCCTGGGGGGAAGGACTGAACAGCACCAGTCCCGGGCGCGTCGCAACGGCGATCGGCAGACCCTGACGCTTCAGAAAATCGGTCAGCCCGTCGCGTTTCGCTTCCGCCACGAATACGGGCGCCGGGTTTTCCGGAGTGCCAAATACGACGATCTCTTCGCCCAGGTACTCGTTGGCGCTGCGCAACTTCCCCAGCATCGGCTCGATCGCCGACCCCGGTCCGGCCAGCCAGCCGCGCAGTTCCGGGCTATCCTCGGCCTGCTGCCGGAATACCTCTTGCGCCTGGCCCAGGTATTCCGCCAGGTTGGGAATGCTCGCAAAGAATACCGTGGAGGCGGGCAGAAGCCCGAGCAGCCGGCTCGAATAGCGCAGCTTCGGCATGGGCAGTTGCTCCAGCTTGATCTGCAGCTTCGCGAGTTGCTGGAGCATCGCGGCGTTGTGCGTCCAGCCAAGATCTTCCTGCAACGAAACCGGATCCACCGTCGCATTGGTCGAAGTCTGTTGTCCCCGATGAAGGATCTTCTCCTGGTTATCGTGACTGACGCGCACCTCGCCTTCCAGCACCGAGACGCGCGAGCCCTTTACGCCCGCGGTCACGCTGAATACCGTGCCGGTCACTGCCACGCGGCAATCGGCCGTCGCCACATAAAAATGTCCGGAGCGCTGTTTGGCGGCCTGCACGATCACGCTGCCGCGGTCGAGGTGAACCGTAATTCCATCGCCGGCTTGCGAGGTGGAGAAGCCCGACCGTTCGCGCATTTCGACGACTGAGCCGTCGCGCAGCGCGAGCGTGGCCCCGGAATCGAGCGCGGTGCGGATCTCGACGCCATCGGGAAGGTCTTCACCGGCTTTCATGACCCGTAACCCGGCGGGCGAGACGGCATACAGATTCCCGTTTACGGCCTGGACCATGGCGCGGCCGGCATGCGGGCCCGATTGCACGATCGAAAACCAGACCACCAGTCCGCCCGCCAGGATCAACCCCGCCGCCACGGCCCACCGCATCATATAAGGCTCGACGCGCGGCGCGGGCGCGGCCGGTATTGCCACCACCCGGCCTTCAAACACGCGGCGGCACGCCACGCACTCGTGCAGATGGTCCTGCAGCAGCAACGCGCGCGCCTCCGGCAACCGGCCGGCGCGAAATTCGGGGATCAACGATTGGAAATCGGAGCAACTGCGGATGTGCTCGGCGGGCTGAACCGCAGGCTGCGAAAGGCGCGCCCAGGTGCGTGCGGCCGCCGCTTCCACGACGTCGTCGGAAACCGCGGCATCGCGGATTTCCGAGACCGCTCGCTCCAGGGCAGGGTCCATTCGAAGATCATCAGGGGTCATGAAACGCCTCCCAGGGTCGATCGGAATTCTTTCTCCAGCTTGTCGCGCGTCCGCGACAGCGTCACCGCCACGGTGCCGGGCGTCGTGTTCAGCAGGCGCGCGATCTCGGGATTATCTTTTCCTTCAAAGAAACGCAGGATGAACATCTGCGCCACGCGCGGATTCAGCCGCGCGAGCGCCACGCGCAGCCACTTGCGGATCTCGCCGGCATCCTGCAACCGGTCGGGGCGGTGCTGGGCGGGTTCGGCCAGCACCGGCTCAAGGTCATCCAGCGGAACGTTCTTAATGTGATGGCGGGACCGGACCACGTCGAGCGCCGCATTGACTGCGGCCCGGTGCAGGAAACTCGAAACATTTTCCACCGGCTCGGCCGCCGAATCGCGCTTCAACATCCGCAGAAAGACCGTCTGCGACGCATCTTCCGCATCGGTCGCGTTACCCGTAACCCGGTAGGCCGCGCGGAACACCGCCGCGTAGTTTTCGCGGAATATGCGCTCCAGGTCCGCCGCGGGTAAAGTGGCCGGTTCCATAGGGATAGCAGTTGGCGCTTTCATCCTAACAGGCCTATTCATGGTGGAGACGAGCGGCCCGGGCCAATATTAGCGGCCGCCGGCCGTTACGGGGTGCCCGGATGAGCAAAAAAGCCCCGGGCCGGCAGGCCGCGGGGCTTGAAGTCTACATCAATCTGTCTCGGAGGATGACAGACCGTCGAGTATATTACCACCCGGTTATCCGGAGAATCAATCAAATCGGCGGTAATTTCGCCCGAATTGCGGCCACTTTAGTGGGCGCGCTTGGGCGTAGTACGTCTATGCATTCAGTCCTATTCGACTCTCGGAATCGGGCGATCCCCGCGTCCTACCGCAGCTCTTCCATCACTTCGTCGAGCGCCGCTTGAGTCGGCCGCACCCGGTCTTGCGGAAGCGTCGCGAGAGGCTCGTCGACAAGGTTCAGCATCTCCAGGAAATCGGGGCTGGTCGTGTTGACGTACAGCAGGCCTGTCAGCACCTCGCCCCGGGCCGCCGCCTCTTCCAGGGCCGCCAGTGCGGCGATCCGGTCGGTCGGGTCGTATTCGCGTTCGAGCTTGCGGATGCGCAGATGGGAACCGTCATGCAGTTCGACATCGGTCACCTGGCCTTCCGGAATCTCGACGGCAATTTCCTCAAAGAATGGCACGAAATCGAGTTCATGCAGCGCCTCTTCGTGATCCTTCACGTAGGAATAGCTCTTCGTGGAACCATCGTGGTCGTTGAACGTCACGCAGGGCGAAATCACGTCGACCACGCACAGCCCTTTGTGCGCGATGGCGCCCTTAAGGAGCGTCTGCAGCTGCTTTTTATCGCCGCTGAACGAACGCGCCACAAAGGTAGCGCCCCACTTTAAGGCCAGGGCGCAGCAGTCGAACGGCGGCAGTTGGTTCGGTGCGCCCGTCTTCAGCGTCGAGCCGATGTCCGCCGTGGCCGAAAATTGCCCCTTCGTGAGCCCGTAGACGCCGTTGTCTTCAATGATGTAAATCATCGGCACGTTGCGCCGCACCAGGTGCATGAACTGCCCGATCCCAATCGATGCCGTGTCGCCATCGCCGGTCACGCCCAGGGCCAGCAGGTTGCGATTCGCCAGTAGCGTTCCGGTGGCCACTGCCGGCATCCGGCCGTGCACGCTATTGAAGCCGTGCGACTGCCCGAGGAAGTAGGCGGGCGACTTCGACGAACATCCGATGCCGGAGAGCTTGGCGACGCGCCAGGGCTCGACGCCCAAATCGTAAAAGCACTCCACAATGCGCTCGGAAATCGAATTGTGCCCGCAGCCGGCGCACAGCGTGGTCTTGCTGCCCTTATAATTGAGGACCTCGAGACCGATGCGGTTCTTCTTGGGCGGGGGATTCAGTACGGTGCTCATCGACCCTCCTGGGCGGCGACTTCGTCGGTGATCGTGCGGGCATCCAGCGGCAGCCCGCCGTAGTAGCGCACGCTGCGCAGCTTGGCGATCAGGTCCGGTTCGTATTCCAGCCGCATCAGCTTCAAAAACTGCGCGTCGCGGTTCTGATCCACCACGTATACCCGGTCATGCTGCCCGATGAATTCCTTCAGCTCTTCGGTGAACGGATAGGCTCGCAGCCGCAAGTAGCTGGTTTCGATGCCGTATTCGCCCCGCAGTTGGTCCCGGCTCTCCTGGACGGCATAGTCGGAAGAGCCCGCCGCCACGAATCCGATCCGTGCCCGGTCGCGAAGCTCGATCGCCGGACGGGGCACGTGCGTGCGCATGACCTCGAATTTGCGCGCCAGCCGGTCCATGTTGTTCACGTAATCGTCCTCGCGCTCGGTGTATTGCGCTTTGTCGTTGTGGCCGCTGCCGCGCGTGAAGTAAGCCGCGGAATGGTGATTGGTGCCGGGCAGCGTGCGGTAGCCCACGCCGTCGCCGTCCACATCCTTGTACCGCGCGAATCCGCCCAGCCGGTTGAGGTCTTCGGCCGTCAGAACTTTCCCGCGGTCGATGGGTTTGTCCGGATACGGAAACGGATCCGCCATCCAGTTATTCATTCCCAGGTCCAGGTCCGTCATGAAGAAAACCGGTGTCTGGAACCGCTCCGCCAGGTTGAACGCGTCGCTGACCATCGAAAAACATTCTTCCGGGGACGACGGGAAGAGCATCGGATGCTTCGTATCGCCGTGCGAGAGGAGCGCGTTCTTGAGCACATCGCCCTGCGCTGTGCGAGTCGGCAGGCCGGTCGACGGCCCGACGCGCTCGACATCGAAGATCACCGCGGGCAGTTCCGCGTAATAGCCTAGCCCGATGAACTCCGACATCAGCGAGATGCCCGGCCCGGCCGTAGCGGTCATCGAGCGCGCTCCCGCCCAGCCGGCGCTCAACGCCATGCCGATGGAGGCGATTTCGTCCTCCGCCTGCACGATGGCGTACGTGGCCTTGCCGGTCTGCGGGTCGTGCCGGAACCGTTTCATGTAGCCCATCAGCGTTTCCACCAGCGACGAGGACGGCGTGATTGGATACCATGTCACCACCGTGACGCCGGCGAACATCGCGCCGAGCGCGCACGCCGAGTTGCCGTCAATGATGATCTTGCCGGCGGTCCCGTTCATGCGTTCGGTGCGGAACGGGTCGGTCTTGGTCAGCGTCTTCGCCGCCCAGTCGTACCCCGCTTGCGCCGCGCCCCAGTTCAGTTCGGCCGCCTTCGCCTTGCGCTTGCCGAACTGCTTCACCAGCGCCTTGCGCAGTTCTTGCATATCGAGCGAAAGCAGCCAGCCGACCACCCCGTCATAGATCATGTTGCGCACCAGCTTGCGCAGCTTGGCTTCGGGGCAGACCGGCCCGACGAGTTTATCGAACGGCACCGGGTAAAAGTGCAGGTCCGTGCGCAGCTTGTTGAGCTGCAGCGGTTCATCGTAAACCACCGCCGCGCCGCTTTCCAGCTTCATGACGTCTTCGCGCGCCGTTTCCGGGTTCATCGCCACCAGAAAATCGATTTCCTTGCGACGGCCGGTATACCCGTCCTTGCTGGCCCGGATCGTAAACCACGTGGGCAGGCCGGCAATGTTGGACGGGAACATGTTCTTGCCCGAAACCGGGATCCCCATCTGAAAAAGGGTGCGCATCAGAACATTGTTGGCAGTCTGGCTGCCCGACCCGTTGACTGTTGCGACCTGGATGCTGAAATCGTTGATGACCGGTTGCCCCGTCGGACGGGTTACGGGCTCAACCGGCGAAACCTCTAGTGTGGACATGGTTTAAGTTGCCTTGGTCAGGTAGGAAAAATCTGTATTTTCCTCAATCGATTATAGTTCAGCCGGCAGGGTGCGCGCACGCCGGCCCCGCTTGCGCCCAATGTTAATTTGAAAGCAAGCAACGGAGTGTCGCCCGGTTTCATGTGCCCTAGAGTGGCAGTATGACTTCCATGGCAACCGAAACAAAAGCAGTGTTCGCCTCCGATGAGGACCGCTGGACGGCGGTACAACGGCGCGATCCGGCCGCGGATGGCGCTTTCTATTATTCGGTGAACACGACCGGCGTCTACTGCCGGCCGACCTGCGCGGCGCGCCTGCCGCGGCGGGAAAATGTACGCTTTCATCCCACCTGCCGGGCGGCGGAGAAAGCCGGCTTCCGTCCCTGCCGGCGCTGCAGGCCGGATGGACCCGGGGTCGCCGAGCGCCACGCCGAGGCCATTGCCAATGCCTGCCGGCTGATTGAGCAAGCCGGCGAGATGCCGCGATTGGACTCGCTGGCCGCGGCCGCCGGGTTGAGCCGATTCCATTTTCATCGCGTGTTCAAGGCCATCACCGGGCTGACCCCGAAGACCTATGCGGCCGCGCATCGCGCCCATCGCGTGCGGGCTGAACTGACGCGAACGCCCACCGTCACGGATGCGATTTACGGAGCCGGCTTCAATTCGAGCGGACGTTTTTACGCTTCGTCTTCCCGGATTCTGGGCATGACCCCAACGGATTTTCGCGAGGGCGGCGCCGGCGCCTCGATCCGGTTCGCGGTAGGCCAGTGCTCGCTCGGAGCCATCCTGGTGGCCGCCAGCGAAAGAGGGATCTGCGCGATTTCACTGGGAGATGATGCCGAGGGGCTCACGCGCCAGCTGCAGGACCGTTTCCCGAATGCGAACCTGATCGGCGGCGATGCCAAATTTGAGCGCTGGGTGGCGCAGGTGGTGGGCTTTGTGGAGGCTCCCCGCCTCGGACTCAACCTGCCGCTCGATATCCGGGGCACCGCGTTTCAGCGGCGCGTGTGGCGGGCGCTTTCGGAAATTCCTGCCGGTTCGACCACCAGCTACGCGGAAATTGCGGCGAAGCTCGGAGCGCCGAAGGCGGTGCGCGCGGTGGCGCAGGCCTGCGCGGCCAACGCGCTGGCGGTGGCCATTCCCTGCCATCGCGTCGTGCGCACCGACGGCGCGCTCTCCGGCTATCGCTGGGGCGTGGAACGGAAGCGCGCGCTTCTCGAGCGCGAGGCCCGCGCATGAACCCGGCCGTCTCTTCCCAACCGGACTGGCGCCGCATCGGCGAGGAACTGGATGCGCAGGGCGCGGCCGTGCTGGGCACGCTCCTGACGCCGGATCAGTGCCGCGCCCTCGCCGCCACTTACGCGGCTGAAGAGCTGTTTCGCAGCCGCGTGGTCATGGCCCGCCATGGCTTCGGCCGCGGCGAATACAAGTATTTCGATTACCCGCTGCCGGAAGCCGTCGCCGCGCTGCGCACCTCGTTGTATCCGCCGCTGGCCGAGATCGCGAACCGCTGGAATGCCGCGATGCGAATCGATACCCGCTATCCCGACGAGCACGCGCAGTATTTGAAGCGGTGCCATCGGGCCGGCCAAACCAGGCCAACGCCGCTGCTGTTGCAATATGGCGAGGGAGACTACAATTGCCTGCATCAGGATCTCTATGGCGAGCACGTCTTCCCGCTGCAGGCGACGGTCCTGCTATCCGAGCCGGGCCGCGATTTCACCGGCGGCGAATTCGTCATGACCGAGCAGCGGCCGCGCATGCAATCGCGTCCCAACGTGGTGCCGCTCGGATTGGGCGATGGCGTGGTGTTCGCGGTCCATTACCGCCCGGTGCGCGGGACCCGCGGCGTCTATCGCGTAAACATGCGGCACGGCGTCAGCCGGATCCGCTCCGGCCGGCGCCATACGCTGGGCATCATCTTTCACGACGCGCAATGAGCCTGTTTGAGAATCTCGCGCACCCGTTGACGGCCGAGTCGCTGGCCGAAGGCGCTGTGCTGCTGCGCGGTCTTGCGGCTGCCGAGACACCGGCGCTGCTGGCGGCCTTGGATGTCGTGACCGCCGCCGCGCCCTTCCGCCATATGGTCACGCCCGGCGGCTTTACGATGTCCGTCGCAATGACCAATTGCGGCCATCTCGGCTGGGTCTCGGATCGCCGCGGTTATCGCTACGACGCGGTGGATCCCCAAACCGGCCGGCCATGGCCGTCCATGCCGGCTCCGTTCCGGGATCTTGCCTGCCGGGCCGCATCGGCCGCACACTTCGAATTTGACCCCGACTGCTGCCTCGTCAACCGTTACGCACCTGGGACGAAGCTGTCGCTTCACCAGGACAAGGATGAGCAGGATTTCACGGCGCCAATCGTTTCCGTGTCGCTGGGATTACCTGCCGTGTTCCTCTGGGGCGGCCTCAAGCGCAGCCAGCGGCCGCGCCGCATTCGCCTGGAGAGTGGGGACGTCGTAGTCTGGGGCGGCCCGGCCCGCCTCACCTATCACGGTGTGGCTCCCCTCGCCGATGGCGAGCATCCGGCGACCGGGCGGGCACGCATCAATTTGACTTTTCGAAAGGCCCTCTAAGCACCGCCTACTTCCGCAGGTACGCGTCGTCGCCGCGAATCCAATCCTCGCGGGCGGGCGAGAACACATCTACCACCACGCTGTCTTCCAGCACATCCACGCGGTGCGGCACGTTGGGCGGGATCGTCAGGCACTCGCCGGCGCGCACGATGTGTTCGCGGCCGTTGCTGACAAACTTGATGGCGCCCGTCTGCACCATCGAGACCTGCTCGTTGATATGGCTGTGTTCGGCTACCATGCCGCCCTTGCGCAATTCCAGGCGTGCAATCGTGACGTTCTGTCCGTGGATCACCTTGCGGTTGAGGTCGGCGTTCATCTGCTCGCTCGGGACCTGTGTCCATGCCTGCAGTTTCATGGCGGCTATTGTAGCGGATTCCGCCGGGGCGCTTGCGTCCGCTATTGCGTTTCGAGAAACGCCGCGACGTCTCCGCTCTCGGCGGATTTGCGCGCTTCGCAAACGTGAATATTTTCGATGCGTTGCGCGTATACGCGCGGCCCTCCCACGTACTCATTCGCGCGCTGCGCAAAGAAATCGGCAAATTCCCGCTCCCCGGAGGGGTCGCAGACGACGCTGCCCACTGCCAGCAATTGTGTCCGGCCGTCGAAATCGCCGCCCGAAGGCAGCCGCGAAACCAGTTGATCGTAATGCGCGCGAAGAAAAGCAAACGGCAGCCGTTCCGTTTCCGGCGAGCTGAGCGGGCCGTATAGCATGGCGAATGTTTCGCGCGCATCCAGGTCGGGCGCCAGCATCAGCTGCAGCGCCATCTCCGCCAACTCCGGATCGCTGAATGAGGACAGCGCGCCGATGAGCGCTCCCCGGGTCCGGCGATCCTGGGTTTTCTTCAACTCCCGAAGCATCGCTTCGAACAATGGGCGGTCGCCGGAATGCGCCGCCGTAGAAAGCACGCCGGCCAGCATATCGGGCCCGATGCCCTTGCGGTCGCGCAGCCAGCCCTCGGCCAACCGCCGCGCTTCCGCCTGCAGCGCGCGATCATCGCCGGTTACCGCAACGAACGGCACCAGGCTGGCGCGCTGCAGCCGGGCCTCGGTATCTTCGCCCGCCTTCGCCGACCAGCCCAGCTCCGCCGCCCGTGCGCCGAATGCCTTGTGGATGAACCGATGGTAGTTCGGCAGCAGAGCCGGCGGGACCATTCGGCGCACGCCCCCCGCCAGCGTTTGCGCTTCGGCCACCACCTGGCGTTCGGGCGCTTGCGCAAAGGGAATCACCGCCGATAACGCGTCGCTCGCCTTGGCTTCGCCGGAATCCACCAGCGCGCCCAGATCGTGCAGCACCGTCCGCCGCTCCGATGCATTCAGAAATCCGTTATGGTCGCCGAGCAGTTTCGCCAGTAGGCCGCCGGCGTACGCCGTTTCGTAATACCCCGTCGCATCGTCGTTAGCCGTCAAATTCGTGGGGCAACTCGCGCCGTCGCGCAGCGGAAACTCGGCGCTGGCGCGGTCGAGCAAAAAGCATTCCTTTCGCGGACCGTCGCTGCTTTGGTACCGTACGCAAACGGGAATCTGCCAAGTCTCGGCGTGCGTGCCCTTCCCGCCGATCTCCACATGTCTTTTCTGCTGAAGCTCGATCCGCGGCGCTCCGGTGCAGTTCAGCTCCACCGAAACCTCAGGGACGCCCGGCTGCTCCAGGAAGGTGGAAAACGCCTGCGTGAGCCGCGGCTGGCCGCCTGATGCGATCGCGTCCAGAAAATCGTGCGCGGTCGCGTTGCCCAACGCGTAGCGCTTCAGATAGGTCCGGACGCCCGCCTGGAATTGCGGTGCGCCCACCCAGTTCTCGAACATGCGGATGACCGCCGCGCCCTTCTGGTACGTAATGCCGTCGAACGCGTTCGAAATATCGTTCAGCGTCTCGATCGGTTGGCGGATCCGGCGCGCTGAGACCAGGCTGTCGTTGCGCATCGCCCCGAATTTTGCGCCCAGATCGTTGAGCCGGCTCTTCCACTCCGGCTTCCATTCCGCCAGGATCTTCTCTTCCATCCAGGTGGCGAAAGCTTCGTTCAGCCAGGTATCGTCCCACCAGGCCAGCGTCACCAGGTCGCCGAACCACTGATGGGCCAGTTCATGCGCCGCGTCGCGCGCATAGTTCCTTTGGCGCTGCGGCGTGTCCAACGCCGGATCGGCCAGTAGGATCGTCTGGCCATACGTCACCATGCCGGCGTTCTCCATCGCGCCGAAACCGTAAGTCAGCGGAATCGCCACCTGATCGGCTTTGTCATAGGGAAACGGAGTGCCGAAATAGTCTTCCAGCCGGTCGATGATCGTAGCCGTCACTTCCGCTGCGTATTTCGCCTGGTAGCCTTTGCCCCTCGGCGCGACGATCCGCACCGGTACCCGGTTCTGCCCCGCGCGGCCGCCGTCCACAATATCGAACGGACCCACCGCGAACGCCACCAGATAGCTCGGCAACGGCTTGGTCTGTGCGAAGACCACCTTCTTCATGCCGGAGCCCTCCGGCGTCTGGGACATCTGCGGTGTGTTGGAGACCGCCGTGTCCTCGCGCGGCACATGCAGCGTCAACTGCCACGGCGTTTTGAAATTGGGCTGATCGAAACATGGGTAAGCGCGCCGCGCGTCGATCGATTCGAACTGCGTGAACAGGTAATTCTCATTACCGTCGCGGCCTTGAAAGATTCCCGCCGAATCGCGCGGGCTGATCTTGCCCTCATATTCAACGTGCACCCGCGCCGCGCCTGCCGGGGCTTCGGAAGGCAGCCGCAGGCCGATCCAGTTGGCATCGCCCGGCTCGACCGCCGCTTTGGTCGTGCGGCCGTCCCTCACGAGACTCGCGCTACGAACCGAAAGATCCACTCCATTGAGCCATATCAGCGCAGCCGGCCGGGCCAGTTCTACGTCGATATCGATCGAGCCGCCAAACGTGAGAGTGCCCGGGCGGAGCGTTAAATCGGCCGTGTATCGCACGGGACGTATCGAATCGTCAACCCGCAGCTTCGGCGGCTCGGCGCTCCACGCGCACGCCGCCAGCAGCAACCCGGTACCCAGGCGCCAGTGCATACTTGCCCCATGGTAGCGCACGCATTTCCGATGCTACGATGAGAGCCACATGATTCGTACGGAAGCAGCATGCGGGTGCTGTTGGAAGCCGCGCCGCTGACGCTCTCGAGCGGCGGTCTGGCGCGATACACCAGCGAGTTGAGCCTCGCCTTGGCCCGGTGTTTTCCCGCTGATGAGTTCGTCCTCTCAACGGACCAGCCGTTTCACATGCCCGCCAATCCGCCTGCCAACCTGAAGCGCGGTGGAGGGCCCCGCTCGGCCGCCGAGCGCCGCTGGTGGCTCTGGGGGCTGAGCCGCGAGGCCCGCCGGCTCCGGGCCGACCTCGTCCACGGACCCGATTTCGCCGTGCCTTATCTCCCCCAAAAACCCAGCGTGCTCACCTTGCACGACCTTTCGCCCTGGCTCGACCCCGTCTGGCACCACGCCGCCCACCGAGTCAGGAGGCGTACTCCGGTGTTGTTGAAACTGAAGATCGCCACCATGGTGATCGTCCCAAGCGAAATTGTGCGCAAACAAGCCATCGACCGTTTCCGGCTCGCGCCGCAACGCGTGATAACAGTGCCCGAGGCCGCTGCCCCCTGGCTGGGTCCGATTGAGACAACTCCGGCCGTGCCCTACTTTCTCTTTGTGGGCACGTTGGAGCCGCGCAAAAACTTGACTGCCTTGGTCGAAGCTTGGCGCGAAGTGCGCCGCCACCACCCCATCGATTTGATTCTGGCCGGCCGGCGGCGCGGCGATGCTCCGGAGCTGAACCCCGCGCCCGGTTTGCACCTCCTCGGCGAGGTGTCTGATTCCCGGCTGGCCGAACTGTACTCCGGCGCTTTGGCGTTTGTCTACCCATCTCTGTATGAAGGCTTCGGACTCCCCGTCCTGGAGGCCATGCAATGTGGCGCGTGTGTCATCACCACCCGCGCCGCGGCCGAAGCCGGCGGGGATGCCGCGATTTATGCCGAGGGCCCTCAGGAACTGGCGCAGGCTATGCGTCAGGCGGCAACCCAGCCCGATTGGGTGGCCGGCCGCCGCGCCCGCTCGCTGGCCCGCGCCCGCGAGTTCTCCTGGGACCGTTCCGCGCGCCTGACCCATCAGGTCTACGAGGAGGCCTGCCGCCGCTTTGCCCACTGATGCCCGATCCCGCCCGCGCGCGTTGTTTCTTACGCCCGAGGCTCCCTATCCGCTGGAGGGGGGAGGCGCCCTCCGCAGCGCCTCTTTGTTGCAATACCTGGCCTGCACCCATGACGTCGATGTGATTGTTTTCCGCCAGCCCGGCGCTCCAGACCCGGTCATGCAGTTTCCGCCCGGCATTGCGCGGCGTGTCTCGCGGATCGATCTGCCGCCCACTCGTGCCACGCAATTGGCCCGCTCCGTGCGCAATGCGGTCCGCCTCGTACGCCGCGTCCCGCCCCTGGTGGACCGGTTCTCGGGATTCGGCGCGCAAATCACGGCCGCCGTCGCAGGACAGCAATACGCCGTCGCCGTCATCGAACACTTCTGGTGCGCTCCCTATTGGCGGGAGATCGCGCCCGCCTGCGCCCGAACCGTGCTCGATCTGCACAACATCGAATCGGTTCTGCACGCCCGCTGTGCCGAGGCGGACAGGGGCGCCGAAGCCTTCGGGCATCGCATCTTCGCGCGGGCCGCGCTGCGCCTCGAGCTCGCCTGCCTGCCGCATTTTTCCCGGATCCTCACCGCCTCCGAATCCGATGCCGTTCTGGCGCGTGAACGAGCGCCGCAAGTGCAGGTTACCGTCTATCCGAATGCCATTCCGTTCCATCCGCTGCCGGCGGCGGAACGCGACCAGGCGGTCGTGTTTTCCGGCAATCTCGAATATCATCCCAACCAATCCGCCGTGCGCTTTTTCCGCCGGCACATCTGGCCTCTGCTCCGCGAGCGCTGGCCCCGTCTGGTCTGGCGGCTGGTCGGCAAAAATCCGCAGGCAGTCCGCCAGTGGACCGCCGGCGATGCGCGCATCGAGGTCCGCGGCCCGGTGCCGAATTCCATCGAGGAGCTGGCGCGATCTCAGGTGGCGGTCGCCCCGATCCTGGCCGGTAGCGGCACGCGTTTAAAGATTCTCGAGGCTTGGGCGGCCGGCCTTCCCGTCGTTTCCACGCGCTTGGGCGCCGAAGGGCTGCCCGTCGAGGATGGCCGCCATCTCCTGCTGGCGGACACCGGCCCCGGCTTTGCGGAAACCGTTTCACGGCTCCTCGAATCCAGACATTTGCGCGAGGAGCTGGGAACGGCGGGCAGGCAGTTGCTCGAGAGCCGGTTTACCTGGGAAAAAGCATGGCAAACATTGCAGTTATGATGCAATATTCACCAACATCGTTTGGGGCCCGTCCGCTATACTGGTACAACTAATGCGTTTCGCCGTTGATGCTCATGCCATCGGGCGCCATCTGACGGGGAACGAAGTCTACATTCGTAGCCTTCTGAATGCCCTTGCGGCGCACGAACACGACTGCGAAGTGGTGGCGTATCTTTGCTCGGATGCGGCCCGGCAGGCCGTGTCGTCGCGCATCCGCACGCGTTATGTCGCGCGCGACCCGTTTCTCCGTTTGGGATTCGACCTCACCGCGAAAGTCTTGCGGGACCAGCCGGATCTTCTGCACGTGCAATACACCGCTCCGTTGTTCTGCCCGGTTCCCGTGGTGGTCAGCGTTCACGATGTCAGCTTCCTCGAGCACCCTGAGTACTTCCGGCGCGAGCGCGCCCTGCAGCTGCAAGTAACCGTGGCGCGCACGGTGCGCCGCGCCGCCCGGATTCTGACGGTCAGCGAATTTTCGCGTGCTTCGATTTTGAAGGCGTACGGCGACGTCGATGAGGATAAAGTCACGGTCGTGCCGAACGCCGCGGCGCCGGAATTCCGGCCGATTTCTTCCGAAAGCGCCGCCGCCGCCGTGCGGGCGCGTTTCTCGGTCGACGGCCCGTTCGTGCTCGGCGTAGGCGATCTGCTCCCCCGCAAAAACCAAATCGGCCTCATTCAGGCTTTTGCGCGGCTCCTGCGCGCGTATCCGCACTTTACGCACAATCTCGTGTTCGCCGGCAAGGAGACCTGGTTCGCGCACCACGTCAGAGAAGCCGCACGCGAGTCTGGCATTGCGGATCGCATTCGCTTCCTCGGCTTTGTCTCCGATACCGAGTTGTTGCACTTGTATAATGCGTGCGACGTTTTCGTGTTTCCCTCCTTCTACGAGGGCTTCGGAATGCCGGCGCTGGAAGCCATGGCCTGCGGCCGCGCCGTCGTTTGCTCCAGCACGTCGGCGCTGCCGGAAGTTGTGGACGGCGCCGCTCTGCTGTTCGATCCGTACTCGGTCGACGAAATGGTGCGCGCCATTGCGGACCTGCTGCTCCACCCCGAACTGCGCGCGCGCATGGAACGGCTCGGTTTGCAGCGTGCCGCTCATTTCAGCTGGCAGAACGCCGCTCAGAAAACACTTGAGGTCTACCACGCCGTGGCCGCGAAATCGCGGCCGGCCGCGCGCGCGGCCGCATCCCCGGTCCCTCACCGATGAACCCAATTTATCGCCTTCCCCTGCTCGTGATCGCGGTTTCCGGATGCGCGCTCGCCGCCGGAGCCCAGACCGGATTTCCGTTCCAGGATGAAACGCTTCGCTATTCCGTGAATTGGCCGAGCGGCCTCAGCTTGGGAGACCTGAGCATGAGCGCGCACCGTTCCGGCAGCGGCTGGGACTTCCAGATGTCCCTCAACGCGGGAGTGCCTGGTTTCCAGGTGGCCGACGGTTTTCATTCGCTTGTCAATGGCGAGGGATGCTCCCTCGAATTCGACCGCAATCTCAGCCACGGCGCCAGGAAGACCGCGGAAAAAACGACTTTCGATTACTCCAACAAGCTGGCTCACCGTGCGACCAGCGGCGGCGGTCAGAGCGATCTGCCGATCTCCCAATGCGCGCGGGACGCGCTGGCCTTGGTGTATTACGCTCGCCGCGAGCTCGGGCAGGGCCGTGTGGCGCCCCAGCAGGACGCCTTCTTCGGGGCTCCTCATTCGGTGCGCCTCGAATATACCGGCGCGCAAACGATTCAGGTCGGCGAGCGCTCCGAAACGACCGACCACGTGGTCGTGTACTTGAAGGGACCCGCGACCGACACACACTTCGACATTTTCTTCGCCCGCGACGCCGCGCGCACACCTCTCTCGGTTCGCGTTCCATTCAGCGTGGGGACGCTTTCCATGGATCTGGTTCGCTAAACGCCCCGCATGTCCGGCTCCGGTTCCAAAATGCGCATAGCGTTTTTCTCCCCACTGCCGCCCGCTCGCAGCGGCATCGCGGACTATTCTGAAGCCTTGGTTGCCGCGCTCCGGCCTCTGGTCGAGCTGCACGTGTTCACTCAGGCCGAACCGCAATTCGACCCCGCGCGCTTCGATGCCATCGTCTATCAGCTCGGCAATAATCAATGTCACGATTTCGTCTATGAGACCGCGCTGCGCCATCCGGGCGTGGTGGTCATGCATGAATCCAATCTCCACCACCTTCTGGCGGACCTCACCATCAAGCGTGGGGACTGGGACGCCTATGTGGCGGAGTGTGAATACAATGGCGGCGCCGCGGCGCGGGCGTTCGCCGAACGCGTCCGCCGCCTCGAGGTGGGGCCGGATTACGATGGCCAGCCGCTGACGCGCCGCATCCTCGAATCGGCGCGCGGCGTCGTGGTGCATAGCCATTTCATGGAAGGCGAGATTCGCGCGGCCGGCTTCGCCGGACCAATCGGCGTCATCCCGCACGGCGCGTGGATTCCGGCGGCCGATCGCAACGGCTACCGCGAAAAACTCGGGCTCACCGACATCAACCCGCTCGTCGGCATCTTCGGATTTCTCAAACCTTACAAGCGCATCGCCGAGTCGCTGCGCGCCTTTCGCCGCATTGTGCGAATCCTGCCGGAAGCGCGCATGATTCTGGTCGGCGAGCCGCATCCCGACGCTCCCGTCGAGCCGATGATCCGTTCGCTCGGCCTCTCCGCGCACGCGCGGCCCCTCGGCTTCACCCCGATGGACGATTTCGTCGGCTACCTGGCGGCTTGCGATATCGTCCTCAACCTCCGCTATCCAACCGTCGGCGAAAGCTCGGGCACATTGCTCCGCTCGCTCGGCCTTGGCAAAACCGTGCTGGTTTCCGACATCGGCTCGTTCCGCGAATTTCCCGACGACGTCTGCCTCAAGGTGCCCGTCAGCGCCGCTGAAGAGGATCTCATCTTTGAGTATCTGAACTTGCTGATGTCGCGCCCCGAGGTGGCGCGCGAACTCGGCCTTCGCGCGAAAGAATATGTCGCGCGCGAATGCAGCTGGCCGGTGGTCGCCGCGCGATATGCGGACTTCCTCGAGCATCTGGCGAAGGGCCGCCCGCTCCCTGGCGGTCGCGTCTCAGAGCCAGGCGCGTTACCGATTCGCGGCCCGGGGGAGCTCCGCTCCGGCGATCTTGCCGACTACCTCCGCGGCTGGGCGCAGGGCGAAAACGGCGAGAGCTACCTCGAAACACACCACACCCGGCTCCTCAAAACACTCCAAATCACGCCGCCGGGCGCTCCGGCCGATCGCGTTCTCGAGATGGGCGCTTACCTCCAGATCACGCCCGCGCTGAAGACGCGCCTGGGATATGGCGAAGTGCGTGGTTGCTATTACGGCAAGCTCGGCCAGGTCAATCATCGCACCGTCACGTCAAAGAGCGGGGAGACGTTTGAATGCTGCGTCGACCTGTTCGACGCCGAACGCGACCCCTACCCCTACCCTGACGGGCATTACGCCACCGTGCTCTGCTGCGAGCTCATCGAACACCTCTTTCAGGACCCGATGCACCTGATGAGTGAAGTGAACCGCATTCTGAAGCCGGGCGGCCATTTCGTCCTGACCACGCCGAACGTCGCCAGCTTGCGCGGCCTCGCGGCCATCCTCCAGGGCTACCATCCCGGTTTTTTCCCGGCCTACCTCCGTCCTTCGGATTCCGGCGAAGGCGATGCCCGTCACAACCGCGAATACACGCCGATCGAAATCCGGCAATTGCTGGAAAGCTCCGGCTTCGAAGTCGCGCTGCTTCAGACCGGAGAATTTCGCGACGCGCCGCATCCCGAGTTCGGCTGGGTGCGCGACCTCTTGCGGCGCTACTGGCTCCCGACGGAGCTGCGCGGCGATGGCATCTACGCCGTGGGGCGGAAGATCGGCTCGATCCAGCAACGCTACCCGGGTTGGCTCTACTCATGAGCGCCTCTTATCTGGACCCAAAAGTCGAGCTGGATCCGGCCCGCCGGGCCGCTCACGTCGAGTTCGCCGTGCGCAACGATTCCGGCGAAACCTGGCGCGCCTCGGAAGGATTCCGTCTCGGCTATCACCTGTTCGACGCCGAAACCGGCACCCTGATCGTAGATGGCGCCCGCGTCGCCCTGGAGCGCGATGTGGCGCCTGGCGAATCGGCCGCGCTCTGCCTCGATTTCCACCTGCCTCCGGAAAACGGCCGATACCAGGTGATGCTCTCGCCCATGCGTGAGAACGTCTGCTGGTATTATGACCGCGGCTGGCCGTTTCTCCTGCTGGAGGGCGAGACCGCCGGCGGCGTCGCGCGCCTGCTTCGCACGCGCGTAGCCACCCAGCAATCTCTGCGCCGCGAGCGCGCCCTGCGTTCCATCGGCCGCGCCCTGGTTTTTCCTGCGCGCACCCTGTGGCGGAATCGCGGCCTCATCCGCGCCATGGTCCGCCGCGACATTCTCGGCCGCTATCGCGGCTCTTTCGCCGGCGTGTTCTGGACCGTGATCAACCCGCTGCTGCTCATGCTGACGTATTTTTTTGTCTTTGGCGTGGTCCTGCGTACCCGCTTCGGCGCCGACCAGAGCCGGTCCGGGTTCGCCCTCTACTTCCTGGCCGGGATGCTGCCGTGGCTCGCGATCAGCGAAGCCGCCGGGCGCTCCGCCAATGTCATCTGGGAGCACCGCAATTTCGTCAAGAAGCTGGTGTTCGCGGTGGAGACGTTGCCCGCGAACCTGGTCGCGGCCGGCCTGGTCAGTGAATTTTTCGCGGTGCTTCTTTTTTGCGTCTTCCTGCTCGCGGTGCGCGGCGGTATCCCGCCGACCATCGTCTGGCTGCCCCTGCTGGTGATTCCACAGATCCTGTTTACGGCCGGTGTGAGCTGGTTTCTCGCGGCCTTGGGCGTCTTCGTGCGCGATCTCGGACAGGTGATGGGGTTCCTGTTGACGCTCTGGTTTTTCCTGACGCCCATCTGCTATCCCGAGTCGGCGCTGCCCCATAATCTGATGCCTCTGTTTACGAAAAACCCGGTTTTCGTTCTGGTGCGCGGATACCGCGCCATCCTCCTTGAAAACCAGCCGCCCGCATTTCCCGCTCTTTGGAAACTGTGGCTCTTATCCCTTGCCGTCTTCGTGCTCGGCCACGCCTGGTTCTACAAGCTGCGAAAATCGTTTCCGGATATCGTCTAAACTCTTGCTGGCCCAAATCACAGCTGCGCTCGTCGCCTACGGCCCCTGGGGCGTGTTTCTGATCGGCTTCATCGATTCGCTCGGCATCCCCCTGCCCGCGACCATGGATGCCCTGCTGATCTTCATCGCGGTCAAGGCGCCCGAGCGCGCCTATTTCACTGCGTTGCTGGCGGTGCTCGGCTCTCTTGGGGGCAACCTTGCGTTGTTTCTGGGAGTGCGGCATGGGTCCCGTCTGCTGATCAAAACCGTGCCCGAGCCCGGCAAGCCGCGGAAATTCCGCGAATGGTTTCGCCGCTATGGCTTGGCCACCGTCTTCGTCCCCGCCGTGGTCCCGATTCTGCCGCTGCCCTTGAAAGTGTTCGTGGTTTCGGCCGCTTATCTGCATACCCCGCTCGCGCGCTTCTTCTGGGTCATTCTGGTGGCTCGTTTGTTGCGCTATTTCGGCGAAGCGTTCCTCGGAATCCGGCTCGGCGCCGACGCCGAGGCCTTTCTGGCGCGGAACGCCTGGACGCTGATCGGCGTTGCCATCGCCTTCGGGGCAGCGCTGCTGATCCTTGTCCGGTGGAGCGACCGCCGCCGCAATTCCGTCGAGAGTGCGTAGATGCCCCCGCAGACCTTGGCCTGGATCGAGCTGACCGCTTTGTGGATCGCTTGGGCCTATCCGTTCCTATTCCGCGCGCCGCATGCGCAGAAGCGCGAATCCATCACGGTGGCCGGCCCCACGCGCCTCGGCATTCTGCTGGAGGCTGCCGGCGTGTTGCTGGCGTTCATCGGCGCCACGCCGCTTCGCTCCGGCGCCGCCGCCCTGCTCATCGCGCTCGCGCTCGGTGTTACGGGCGCGGTACTGTCGTGGACCGCCGTCACTCACCTCGGCAAGCAGTTCCGCGTACACGCCGGGTTGTACGTCGATCACGAACTCGTGCGCACCGGCCCCTACGCGATTGTCCGGCATCCCATTTACGCCTCCCTGCTGGCCCTGCTGCTGGCGACGGTCGTTCTCCGGACACCCTGGCCGCGCGCATTGCTCGCGCTGGCCGTGTTTCTCGTCGGGACGGAAATCCGCGTGCGCTCCGAGGACCGGCTGTTGGCATCGCGCTTCGGCGCGCAATTCGCCAGGTACCAAAAGGAAGTATCCGCCTACATCCCCTTCGTCCGCTAACCCCGGGGAACGGCAATCTCCGCTCTGGGCCGCCGGCAGGCGACGCTCTTACTTTCCGACTACCAGCACGTGGAAGCTGTCCGGCAGCACCGACGGCCGGCCTTTCTTGTCGCCGGCTTGCGGCGGGCCATACTCGGCCGCCAGCAGGTACACGCGATGCGTCCGCGGATCCACCGTCATCGTGCGCGCCCCGCGTTCGGTCGTCACCGTGTCGGCCGGTTCCCACTTCGCGCCGGATTTCTTCACGATCGTCAGCGTACCGTCGCCGTTGGAGCTAAAGGCCAGTCCGGTTCCCGGGTCATAGCCCGCAGCGTCGGGCCCGTTGCCGATCGCCGGCGTTGCCACCACCTTCAGGCTCTTCATATCGGTGACGGCCATCATCTTGTTGTCGCAGACCGAGAACAGCACCCCGTCCTTACTGTCCAGCGCGAGACCCGACGGCGATTCGCAGGGAGCGATCGAAGCCGTGCGCAGCACCGCCGGCTTGGCCGCGTCGATCTCGATGATCGAGCTCTTGTCTTCCAGGTTCACATAAAGTTTCCCCGCGCCGTCGGCCACGCAGAATTCCGGCTTGCCCCCCACCGGGAACGTCGTCATCGGCTCGCCGGTCTTGGCATTGATCACGGTCGAATCGTTCGACCGCCCGTTGAACGTGAACACGCGCTGCGTCTTCGGCTCGTAGCAGATCGAGTCCGGATTCATCCCCGCGGCCGGCTCACCCGTCTTGCCCAGCGTCTTCAAATCGAAAATCGTCACGCTGCCCGATCCCCCGTTGCTGATGAATCCCTTGCCCAGTTCCGGTGCCAGCGCCACACCGTGCACGTTGTGTAGTTGCGCGATCTGTCCCACGGGCTTGCCGGAGTCCAGGTCCACCACCTCGACGAGTGTGGCGTGCGTCGCATACAGCCGGTGCGCCTGGCTGTCGACCGTCACGTAGTCCCAGCCGCCTACGCCCCCGATCTTGATTTTGTTCAGAACTTTATATCCCTCGGCGGCGAACGCGGCGCCGGCAATGAGGACCACCGTCATGAGCTTTTTCATTCTGTATCTCCTATTCATTGCGGCCGCTGATGTAGTAGTGAACGGCCGGAGTCACGATCAGGGAAAGAATCATGGAGGCGAGAATGCCTCCAATCACTGCGATGGCCAAAGGTTGCAGCATCTGCGACCCCGCCCCGACGCCGAGCGATAGCGGGATCATGCCCGCCACCGTCGCCAGCGCCGTCATCATGATCGGCCGCAGGCGGCGTTCGCCGGCTTGCAGCATGCTGTCTTCGGCGGGCACGCCGGAGGCGCGGAACCTCTGGTCGGCGTCCAGCAGCAAAATCCCGTTCTTCGCCACGATGCCGATCACCATAATCAGTCCCATAAAAGAAGACAGGTTGAACGTGGTCCCGGTGACGAGCAGGGCCACGAAAACGCCCGACGTCGAAAGCAGCGCCGAGCACAGCACCGCGATGGGCGCCGAGAAGCCGCCGAATTCGAACAGCAGAACGATGAACACCAGCAGCACCGCCAGCACCAGCGCGAAACTCATGTCCCGGTATGACTTCTGCTGTTGCTCGAACTTTCCTCCATACGCTACGCGGATCGAGGGCGGCAGACCGAGGTCCGCCACCACCTTCTGCACCCTTTGCATCCCCTCGCCCAGGCTCAGGCCTTCAAAGCTGGCGGTTACCTGCACGTTGCGCTGCAGATTCTCATCGCGGATTTCGGTTTCTCCGGGTATTTCGCTCACCGTCGAGAGCGCACCCAGGTTTGCGGTCTTGCCGGTGCTGCTCACCAGCGGGGTGTTTCGGATCGCGTCGAGTGTCGCCCGCGTGGACTCGGGAAAACGCACCCGGATCGTATAAGACCGGTCGTTGATCACCACCGGAGCCGGAGCCGGCTCGCCGTCGAGAATCGCGCTGGTATCCAGTTCCACTTCCTGCGGCGTGAACCCCGCCCGCGCCGTGACTCCGGGATCGACCGTGAACATGCGCGCCGGCCCGCTGATCGTGTTTTCGATGCCGTTTTCCATGTCCACCACGCCGGGAACCTTCTTGATGGCGTCTCCCACTTTCGGCGCCCACTCCCGCAGCACTTTCGGGTCCTGCGAAAACAGCTTGATCACGCACGGTTCCGGCGCGCCCTGCAGGTCGCTGACCATGTCCTGCAGCAGCGCCGGGAACTCCAGGTCCAGCACCGGCTCGGCTGTCTTGATTTTGCTTCGAACATCCGCCACCACTTCCTCGGCGCTGCGCTTTCGATTGCGTCTCAGCTTCACCAGAATGTCGCCGGTATTCGGCTCCGTCACCGCGAATACTCCCAGCTGCAGACCGGTGCGCCGCGAGGTGCTTTCCACTTCCGGCGTGTCGCGCAGGATCTTCTCCACCCGCGTGATGACCCGGTTGGTGTCGGCGAGAGAGGAGCCTGCCGGCATCACGTAGTCGACAATGAACCCGCCTTCGTCCATGGCGGGCAGCAGATCGGTGCCCAGCTGCGTATAGCAGAAGTAGGATGCCCCGATCAGCACCAGCGCGAAAAGAGCCAGCGCCAGCCGGTGTTCCAGGGCGAAGCGCAGCACCGAAGCATACGGCCGGAACAGCCAGTCGGGGATGCCGCTATGCTGCTCGCCGGCGCCGCGGTGCTGCTTGCGGATCAGGTAATGGCTCAACGTCGGCGTCCACGTCAGCGCCAGCGCCAGCGAGGTAAGCAGCGCCATGCCCACCGTGATCGCCAGCGCCCGGAAGAATACGCCGTATACCCCGATCATCGAGATCAGCGGAACAAAAACGACGATGGGCGTAAGCGTCGAGCCGACCAGCGGAACCCGGATCTCGCGGATCGCGCTGCGAATCGCCTCCGCGCGCGTCTGCCCCGAATCGCGGTGCAGAACGATATTCTCCACCACCACGATAGCGTCGTCGATCACCAGCCCGACCGCTGCGGCCAGCCCGCCCAGTGTCATCAGATTGAACGTCTGGTTGAGCGCCTTCATGGCCAGAAACGTCAGCGCGATCGTGGCCGGAATCACCAGGCCGGCCACCAGCGACGTGCCCCAGTCGCGCAGGAACAGCACCATGATCAGCGAAGCCAGGATCAGGCCGATCAGAATCGCGTCGCGCACGCTCTTAATCGAATCCGTCACCAGCTCGGATTGATCGTAGAACGGCCGCAGCTCGATGTTTTTCGGGAGCGTTTTGCGGATGCGGTCGATCTCGGCGCGAACCGCGTCCGCCACCGAGACCGTGTTGCTGTCCGGCTGCCGGAACACGTTCAGCAGAACAGCCGGTTTGGTGTTGGCCGTGACCACCGTATATACCGGCATCACCGACTGCGTTACCGTCGCGACATCGCCGATGTGCACCAGGTCTCCGTTGGGCGCGGACTTGATCACGATCCGGGAGATCTCATCGGGGGTGCGCGCCTGCCCGCTTACCAGGCTCAACACCAGTTGGTGCTGCATTTCGATCAGGCCGGGAGAATCGATCAGGTTGCCGCGGCCGATCGAATCCAGAATATTCGAGATCGTGGTGCCGGTCTGGATCAGCTTGGCTGGATCGG
>Ga0070734_10001822_pt1 | contig 28815 bp, 17 predicted proteins | sample Coa_R1_8_FD_66444 | JGI IMG/M metagenome (GOLD analysis project Ga0070734, IMG submission 66444) | Surface soil microbial communities from Centralia Pennsylvania, which are recovering from an underground coalmine fire - Coalmine... | ecosystem: Environmental > Terrestrial > Soil > Unclassified ... | reverse complement strand
ACGCCGGCACCCTCAACATCCTGCCCGGCCTGACCGAATCCCCACGCACGCTGGCCGCCGACCTGCTCAACCAGGGCACGGTGAACGTAAATACCGACACTGACTTTTCCAATCCTTTCAACAATAGCGCGGCGGGCTCCGTACTGGTCCATGCAGGCACGCTAGCGCTTAGCGGCGGTGGCACCAGTAACGGCAGCTTCAGCGCCGACGCCGGAGCGACGCTAAGCATAGCGAGTAACTATATTCTGCAAACGGGTGCCTCCGAGACCGGTAGCGGCACGTTGCTGATTGACAGCGGTATGCTAACCGCCGGGGCCGATGTTAGCGTTCAAAATCTGATCCTAGCGGGCGGGACGCTGACTGGGGCGGGGACAGTAACGGTGAGCGGCCTAATGACGTGGACGGGCGGTTCCATGGCCGGGACCGGTGTTACAAACGTCGCACGGGGTGGCTTCCTGAATATCAACGGCGGCAGCACCTATACCGGTCTGCGCACCATCAACAACGAGGGAATGAACATCTCCGTCAACCCCAGCAACGTCTTCGTCAGCACGGATTCCACGTTTACCCAGCTGGAGAGCTTCGTGGCTTCCGGCCTGCAGACGCTGGCCAACGATCTCGGTCTGCCTTACGGCAATCTCATCCCCCTGCTGGGGCATGCGCTGAACACCATTCCCGGCTCGCTCATCAACGAGGTCACACCCGGTTTGCCGAAGACGATCAAGGGCATCAGCTTGTCGGCCATCCAGCAAGATCTCTTCCAGGTATTCGGGCCCCCGGGCCTGGATATTCTCCGCCTCAATGGCTCAGCGCCCGAGTTCATTCCGATTCTCAACAGCGATGGAATGGTAGCCATCACCTTGCCCATTGGAAGGAGCTTCACTGTGCAGGCTCCTTTCGACCTCGGCCTGCCCGGGTTGCCGCTCAAGCTGAATGCCTCCGGCAGCGTGCAAGGGAGTGTCGACGTCAATCTGAACCTGAACTTTTCGGTGGCGCAGTTGGCCGGCCAAAGTCCGAGCTTCCAGATCGAGCCCTCGTTCATACAAGCCGAAGTAATGGCCAGCGTACCGGGCCTGATGGCCTCCGCCCGTGCCGGCCTGCTCCAGGCTGAGGCAACGGATGACCCGAAGCATCCGTCGTCGCTGCTCCTGATCTACTTAACGAATTTCGCCACCGACCCGAGTGGCGGCCTGATGGTCTCCACGACAACCAACGGAAGCGCCACCGTCAACCTCCTGCTCAGCGCCAGCTTCGGCAGTGATCCGGTCAATGATCCTACTATCACAAGCAACTTCAATCTCGACTGGTCCTTCTCGAACGCTGACCCGGCGCAATCCAGCCCCTTCGGCAATACGCCGAACATCGCCTTCAACAATGTCCAGCTTCACCTCGGCTCGTTTGTGGGTGATTTCCTCGCTCCCGTGCTCTCGGACGTGCAGGTGCTCACCCGCCGCCTTGATCCGCTCGCGAAGTTTCTGCTTCAGGAGGTACCGGTTATCTCTGACCTGTCGCGGGACGTCGGCAGCGGTCCAATTTACCTGGCAAACCTTATCCCGGAATATGGCGAAACGATCGTACGCTTCGCAATGGCGGTGGAAGTTATCAACGGCCTCGATTCTAATGCTCTACGCACCGGCGTGGTGAGCCTCGGCAACTTCACCGTTACCGATCCGCGCGCTACCGATAGCGCAGGAGATGCTCCGCCGGCCGGCATCCTCCAGGATAACGCGGCTCCCGATGTAATCGCCCAGATCAGCGGTCTGAGCCCGGATGCGGCCAACTTCTTTGACCAGCTGAGCATGCTGGGCAGCTCCGATACTCTCCATTTCACCATTCTGGATGATCCCACGAATGCCTTTGACCTGCTCATCGGCCGGGATACGACGCTGTTCAGCTACACCGTAACCCCGCTCATGATTTCGGACACCGTATTCACGTACGATATCCCCGTCTATCCCGGGGTAGTGGTGCATTTCCAGGGAGACCTGAATTTCTCGGTGTCCGCCACGTTCGGCTGCGATAGTTCGGGCCTGCACGGTGGCAATATCTTGGATAGTTTCTACCTCCAAAACGTATCGATTATGGTTGGCTTCACCGTGGAAGCGGGACCAGGAGTCGGCATTCCGGATCTCTTCACCGTGAGTGTGGACGGCGGTTTGGGAGTGAGCGCCACCTTCACGCTCACCGGAACCGATGGAAACCCACGGCTTACCTGGAGCGAACTCGCCGACGGGCAGTACACCGTTTCAGATTCAGGCGATGTCCAGGGCTCCCTGAGCATCGATGTTACTTCGCTCGGGATGGATCTGTATTCGTTTACGTTGGCATCCTTTGATCGGCACATCTTTTGAGACGAGAACGCACCAACGTGGGCAGGTGCCCGCCTGCCCGATGAGCGGCGTTGGTCTGCGGGCCATCGCCGCGCGGAATGATTGAACACCCTTGCCGAGACCTACTTCCGGGGCTATTTCAACAGCATACGGGTCTGCTCCTACCGCCCGGTTCCCTGCCGCGTCCGCCTGCTGCCGGCGGTGTTGATTCCGCTTCGCCGGAAGCACCTGGGTTGTTGGCAAACGGTACGCGGTGCGCCCGGGGATTCCGCTCGTTCCGAACTCCAAGCGGAGGTGGCCGTGATCCACGTGAGCCAGTTGACCAAGTACTACGGCGATTACGCCGCCATTCGCGATGTTTCCTTTGAGGTTCCCCGCGGGAAGATCGTTGGCTTCCTTGGCCCTAATGGAGCCGGTAAGACGACCACCTTGCGCATCTTGGCCGGCTACCTGACCGCGACCTCCGGCCAGGCCACGATCGACGGCCTCGATGTTTTCTGGCAACCGGTCGAAGTTCGGCGGCGGATCGGCTACATGCCGGAGAATTGCCCGCTCTATCCCGAAATGCGTGTTGCCGAATATCTGCGTTTCCGGGCCGGCATCAAGGGTTTGCACGGCCGACGGTGCCGCCAGCGCCTTGATTACGTTCTGAATCGCTGCTGGCTCAGTGAGGTGCGCCGCCAGCTGGTCGGCACGTTATCGAAAGGGTATCGCCAACGGGTCGGCTTGGCGGATGCTCTGCTCGCCGATCCGCCGGTGTTGATCCTCGACGAGCCGACCGCCGGCCTCGACCCGAGCCAAATCCGCGCCAGCCGCGCCTTGATCCGCGAACTGGGCAAAGAGCACACCATCTTGGTGTCGACGCATATCCTGCCGGAGGTGGAGATGACCTGTGATAGCGTGATCATCATCCATCGTGGCCGGGTGGTGGCGTCCAGCTCGCTGGCCGAATTGACCACCCGGGCGGGGGCGGAAACGGTCATCGTGGTCGAAGCAGAAGGGTCGATCGCCACCGAGTCGATCCGACAACTGGCCGGTGTCGGCCGGCTGGAAAGCGAACCGATTCCCAATGGCACCCGCCTCCGCGTCACGACGGATGGCCCGCGGGAACTGACCCCGCGCCTGTGTGACTTGGCCGTCCAGCAGGGATGGAAACTCCGCGAGCTGCGGCCACAACGGCAGAGCCTGGAAGAAATGTTCGTGCGCATCGTCGAAGACGAAATCCCCGCAACCAACAGCGCGCGGCGAGCTTGAAACGGACGATCCGTGACGCTTTACAAGCGATTGCTTGGAGTCTTGTATGCTTCTAGCTGTCCGTGCAACCGAGAGCCTCATGCTTGCTGTGCTGGGCCTGGCGGGACTGCTTATCGCTGGCATCGCGATTGCCCTGATCGTGGGGTTGTTCCAGGCCCGCAGCTTGCTCCGCAAAGAATTCACCGCCTACTTCATCTCTCCGGTCGCTTATGTCATGCTGGTCGTCTTCCTGGCCGTCCTCGGTTGCCGATTTTATCTGGCGCTGGACCAGCTCACGCAGGGCGGGTCCCAGGGCATCGAATTCCCGATGCAGTATCTGTTCAGCATCCTGCCGCGGGGCATCGCCGGTTCGAAGGCATGGTTAATGGAGCTGTTCAGCAGCCAGGCTTTTTGGGTCGTTTACCTCCTGATTCCCCCGCTGTTGACGATGCGGCTCTTCGCGGAAGAACGGAACAGCGGGACGCTGGAAGTGCTCATGACGGCGCCGCTGAAGGATTGGCAGGTGGTTCTCAGCAAGTATCTCGCTTGCTTCGCCTTCTATGTGATCCTCTGGCTACCCACGATCGTGTATCTGCCGGTCTTGCTCGATTTCAAACAAGTGGAATGGCAGCCGGCCTGGACGACATGGAGCATCCTGTTCGTAGGCGGGCTGGGTGCCGTGGTGCTCGCCGGGCTGCTGACCCTGCTTCCGCTGGGCACTGCCGGTCGGTTGAGCGCCGGGTTGATTCTTGCTGCCGGCGCGGCCTGCGCCAGCATCGGCGGCTGGTTCCATTATCACACCGACTCCGCCCATGTGGTTGAGGTAATCGCTGGAATCGATCCGATGCCGGTGCTGTCCACGTACCTGGGATTGGCTCTGGCGGGAGCTATGTTGTTGGCCCAGGGAATGCTGGTGAGTAGCCTCCTGGGCAGCCAAATCGTGGCGGCCCTGGTTTCCGTCTTGCTGAACCTCGCGATCATCGTCGGCGGGTTGCTCCCCCTGGTGATCGATACCGGCGGCACGGTGTCGAAAATCCTCTATTCCTTTTGTGTCCCGCTGCACATCAGTCAAGAGTTCGGCCGCGGCCAGGTGGACACCCGCCACGTCATCCTGTACGGCAGCGTTGCTCTGTTCTGCTTGTTCTTGACAGTTCGCAGTCTGGAGAGTCGACGATGGCGTTGACGACGAAATCCCCCTCCCCCTGGTGGGCGCGGCTCCATTTCCTGATCCGCTTCGCCGGGTTGACAGGGGTGGTGTGCGCGGGCATCGGCGTGGCCCTGGGATTCCTCGAAAACATCCTGGATCGGATCGTGTCGCCGGACCTGCCGGCCGACTGGGAATTTATCCGTGCCACGTTCCCGTTCCTGACGCGGCCGGATATCGGGCCACCACCCCGCTTGACGGTCCAGATAGCGGTCGGCCTCCTGGTTGGCGGGGCGGCCGTGGCCCTGCTCGCGCTGCTCACGGAAATCTTTCGGATCTTGTTCCTCGTGGCCGGCCGGCGGAGCGCATTCGGCCTCAACGCCGCCGTGCAGATCCTCCTTGCCGCCCTTCTGCTTGTGGGGATCAATCTGTATGCCAATACCCATTACCTCCGCCTCGACTGGACCCGGAAGCGGCTCTTTACTCTGCCGCCGGAAATCCAGGCGCGCTTGGGGCAATTACAGGGCGAGACCACCATCGTGGTCTACGAACGCCACAAGACGTTTGGGCAATTGCAAGACAAGCCGGACGCGTACGATTTCGCGGCCGAACGGAAGGTGGTGGAGAAAATCCATGACCTGGTCGAGCAGTTCCGCGAGCTGGGACCGCGCTTCCGTGTGGAGGTCCTGGATGTGGAAGAAGAGGGCTTCAATCGGAAGCTCGATGATTTGACTGCGAATGCCAAGGAGCTGCGCACCGCCATCGATCAGGCCACCGAGAACAGCATTTTCATCGCCAGCGGCGATCTGCGCTTACCCAGCCAGCACAGGGTGCAGCGGCTCAGCTTTAACGATTTCTACCAGCTCGATAAGTCGGCCTCCAAGGAGGCCGACGGAGGACACGGCAACCTGGTCCTGCTCTACCAGGGTGTCGAACCGTTTGCTGGGGCCGTGCTCAACATCGATGAAAAACGACCCACCATTGGCGTGCTCGTTACCCATGAGCTGTTGACCACGCAAGGAACCGAAGAAATCTTCCAGCTCAAGGGTTTCAAGAAGGCGTTGATGGCGCACGGCTTCGATGTGAAGGACGTGATTCTCAAGAAGTGGAGTGAGTTCGCGCCGCCGGAGCCGGCCGTCTACACCTACGACGAAAGCCGTTACGACCAGCTCGATGAGGAATTAACTTCCATCGATGCCGACATCAGGAACCTGAATGAACAACTGACTGATCTGGCCAAGGTGCAAGGGGAATGGCAAGCGAAATCGCCGGCGGAGCTCACCAAGCTTTACACCAAGGAGCTGAACGGACGAACCATCGACGAAGCGTTGCGGCGCCGGCAGCTCGCATTTTGGCAACAAAACGAGGCGATTTTGAAAGCGCTCCGCAACCAGTATCAAGAGGATCGGGAAGCCACGGCCAAGGAAAAAGCCACGCTCCATGTCGATGTCACGGCTGAGCAGCGGCGGATCGCCGATCTCAAGGCCAAGCTCGCGCGGGCAATTGCGGATTGTGACCTTCTGTTCATTCCGCGCTATACGATCCGCAATCTCCTTTCCGGGTTCACGATCCCCAATCAGATCCATCGCCTCGATGAATCCCAGGCGGCGGCCATTCGGGACTTCCTCAAGGCCGGCAAACCGGTGTTGGCGTGTTTTGGTCCGAGCAACATGCCACCCGGCGAACGGATGATGCCGGGCACCGAAGGACCCGATGACGTGGAGCGCGATCTCAGTCAGCTTGGCATTCGCTTTGGCAAGCAAACGATCCTGTTCAATGTCGAGAGCAAGGCGTTCGCCGAGCGCCGCTCCAATCCGTTCGCCGCGGGAGCAAACGTGGAAGTTCCTCCCCTCGAGTTCGAGGGGGCCGGAGAAGCCACCCGAGCCGTACTGAAGCTCGGTACGCCGCCGTTGCCCCCCAATCCGCTCGGCCAGGCCATGAAGATCGCTGCCCATAGCTTTGGCACGAGCGATCTCCCGTTGCGGGTGCAGTATCCCCGGCCGGTTTACTATCAACCGGCCAAGGGTCAAAACCTGGCGTTTGAGCCGGAATTCCTCATGACCAATGCCGCGAGCTGGAACGAAGAACAACCGTTCCCGACCCGCGAACGGAGCATCCCCCGCTTCGAGCCGCCCAAGGCCGACGATGCCAGCAAGGGCACGCTCGATGAAAAACGCCGCGGCCCCTTTCCCATTGGCGTGGCGGTCGAAGCCCCGTTGCCTGCCGAATGGTATGCCGAGCAAAGCAACCAGCCGGCCACCGTTCGGGTGGCCGCCATCGGCAGCGGGCACATCTTCGTTGGGCCGGAGCTGTCGCCGGCCAAGGAAGAATTGCTCCTCGATACCTGTAATTGGCTGCTTGGCCGCGAGAATCTGTTGCGGCGGTCGGACCAGGTTTGGTCCTTCCCCCGCGTTGCCTCGAGCCCACGGGAGCACTCGTTGTGGAACTGGGGCGTCTGGCTTGGCTTGCCCAGCTTGTCCTTGTATTTCGGACTCGTCGTGCTCATGGGCCGGCGTTTACGCTGAACGGCTCCTGGGAGGAGAGGGCCTGCGATGAATTACAAGACCACGCTTGTGCTCCTGGCCTTCATTGCCGCCGGGGCAGTTGTCTATTGGCTGGGACCCGACGTTTCGCCCTGGCTTGGCCTAGCCCCCGCCCAGCCAAGCAGCACCGACGCCGGGACGCTCCGTACCTTGCAAGCTCTGACGGCCGATAACCTCGAACGGATCGAGATCCAGCAGGGACAGCGTGCCGTCGTGCTGGAGCGTGGCCCGGGCGGCGAATGGACTCTTCCCGGCAAATGGCCGGCACGGAAGGCGGAGGTCGACGATCTGGTTCAACTTCTCACGCATCTGCGCTCCCGATTCCTGCCTCTTCCACTTGGGGATCCTGCCGAGCTGGCGCGGTTCGGGCTTGGCCATCCGCCAGTCCTTGTCACCGTCCGCGTGGGCAACACCAGTCACCGGCTGGCCTTCGGGGAAGAGCCTGGCGGGAGCAATCGCTTCTCCCGTCCCACCTACCTGCGGCTCGACGATAACCCGGAAGTGCTACGCCTGGCTCCCGGCTTGGTAGCTGCGCTGGACCGGCCGCAGGACCATTACCAGCAACGGCGCCTCTTCCCCAGCGAACGTGTCGCCCAGGACGGCGATTCCCAAGAAAAGTTGGACCGCCTCGTAGCTCAGGCCGTGGCCGTGAAAGGACCAACCGGTCATTTCCGGATCGCCAGGGCGAGCGCGGATTGGCAGCTGGAAGACCCGGTTCAGGACAACGTCGACCCGGAAAAGCTGAAGGGGATCCTGAACGCCGTTCCGGACATCTGGGCCGAGCAGTTCGTGGACAATTCTAAAAAAGATTTTGCCGAATACGGCCTGAAGGAACCGGAGCAGATGTTGCAGGTAACCCGCCCAACTGGAGAAACCACGCTGTTGATCGGCAAGCCTTCGCAGACAAGGACCCGAACCATCACCCGGCCCGCCCCGAGTCTTGGGGGACCGCCCCTGCCGCCCCAGCGTGAGGTGATCCACGATGAATACCGCTACGCCAAACTGAAGGACAACGACCAGATCTTCGAAATCAAGGCCGATCGGCTCAAAGACGTGTTTGTCGCCGCCGACAGCCTGCGTGACGCTAACCTGGCGCGGTTTCACAGCCAGGATGCCCGCCGCCTGGAAATCAACCAGGAGGGCCAGACCATCCTCCTGGTGAAGGAGAAAGAGAAATGGCGTTTGCAAGAGCCGCTGCAAGCAGATGCCGACCGTGCCGCCATCACCGAGCTGCTTGACAAGCTTTCCAATCTGCAAGCCCGCGACAAGGATGTGATCGATCACGCGGATGCAATGACGTATGGGTTGGATAAGCCCACAGCAACGATGCAGGTGACGGTTGAAGAAGAGAACAAGAGCGAGAGAGAGCCCAAGGGCAACAAGACCAAGCAGTTCACGTTCGACCTGGGCAAGCACGACAAGGACAAGGCCAAGCTCTATGTACGGGTGGCCGATCGGGAGCGCATCAACGCGGTCGAAGACAGCCTCCTGAAACTGGTCCAGCGTCCCGCTCTGGCGTATCGACCCCTCCAGCTCTTGCAATACACGGCCCACGACATCCAGGAGCTGCGCGTTCGCAAGGGAGAAGAGGAATACCATCTGAAACGGGCAGACCAAGGTTGGAGAATTGGCGGACCGTTTGACGCAGACGCCCCGGCCGACCAGGTCCGGCCGATGATCGAAGAACTGGCGACACTCCGCTGCGAGCGCTATGCGGCCCCGGCTGCCGCTGACCTGGCCGCATATGGCCTTGATCAGCCCATTCTGCGTTTGACGCTAATCACGGCCAAGAATGGTGATCCCAAAGGAGAGACACAGTCGCGCACACTGCTGGTCGGCAAGCCGACCGAGGCCAATGGCCAAGCGCGTTTTGCCAAGTTGGAGGAGGATCCGGCGGTCTTCGTCCTGGCCGCCAAGAGCGTGACCGCGGTGGACCACGCTGCTCTCGATCTGCTTGATCGACAGCTCCTTGCCTTGCAGCTAGACACGATCCAGCAAATTCAACAAAAGCGGGACGGCGGCACGCTAACTCTGGAACGCAAAGATGCGCAGTGGCAGGTGGTAGAGCCGCCGGTCGCGCCATTTGTCGCGGACCGTGGAACGATGACTGCCGTGTTGGGCGCGTGGTCGAATCTGCGTGCCCAGCGGGTTGCCGCTTACGGACCCCAGGTGGACCTATCCCGCTATGGTCTCGACAAGCCAGCCGCGCGAATTACCATCACCCTGAAGCCGGCTGCCCACAGCGACAAGGCTGCCAAACCATCGGAGCATACGGTGCTTCTCGGCAACACGATTGCCGACTCTCCAGGCGATCGATTCGCCCGCGTGGATGATCGGCCGGGTGTCTTCGTACTGGCTGCCGAGCTGGCGAATGATCTCACGCATGGGTATCTCGATTTCGTGGACCGGACCGTGTTTCAGTTTGACGCGGCCAAGGTGACGTCCATTGAGCGGCGTATGGGAAACGAGAGCCTGGAAATCATCAAACGCGATAAGGCTTGGCAATTGGTAAAGCCAGGTGATCATACCGCGGATGCTCCGGCGCTGGATGAAATCATCGGCCAACTTGGCCAGTTGCGTGCCAAGCGCGTGGCTGCCTACCCAGCCAAGGAGATAGCACCGTTTCAGCTCGATGAGCCCGTGGCTACCCTGACTGTCCGGATTGCGGGTGCCGACGGCAAGCCGGAAGAGCGTCTCCTGAAGATCGGCAAGGCCGTTGAAGAAGCGAAAGCGGACGGAGATCGCTTCGCAGCCGCGGGAGAGGGGACGATGGTATTTGTGCTTCCCGGAAGTTTGGCACGGCGGCTGACTGCTCCGCCCCTCCAGTTTCAGGATCGAAATCTCGCCCATTTCGGCGCTGCCGATCGCGCCATTCTGGAACGTGATCGCCGCAAGGCCACGTTTGCGAAAGTGGATGGCACGTGGAAGCTGATGGAGCCCGTGGAGACCGAAACTGAGCAATCCGAATTGGAAGAATTCGTGAACGCGGCAGCTCACCTCCGTGCCGACGAGTTGGTGGCCGACAAGCCAGCCGATCTAAAGCCCTATGGCCTCGATCGGCCCCCGATCCGGTGGCGTTTTCAGAGCGGCGACAAGGAACTGCTGAATCTCTGGATTGGCGGACGGGAAAAGCACGGCTCGCGCTGCTATGCGAAATTAGCGGATCGGGACATGGTCTTTCTACTCAGCCCTCAACTGACGACCGAAGCCGAGGGTGAGTACCGCAAGCGAGCCTTCTGGGCCCCCCTGGATGCGGTGCAGGTCGAGAAGCTCAGCTACGGCTATCCAGACAAGTCTTTTGTTCTGGAAAAGGTGGAGAACGATTGGCACATCGCAGGCAAACCCGATTCCAAGGTTCAACCAGAAGCGATCCGCGAAACCCTCGATGCACTTGCGGGATTAAAAGCAGCACGGTACGTGATGGATAAGAATGCAGACCTGAAGTTGTTTGGCTTGGAGCCGCCACAATTGATTCTGGAAATCCACACCCGTACAGGAACCCGGCGACTCGACATCGGCCGCCCCGAAGGCGAATCGAAACGCCGCTACGCCCATGTCCTAGAATCAGACAACTCGGCCGTGTTCATCATTTCTGAGGCCGACGCCGGCCGGATCCTGAGGCCATTGGGCGGATTTCTTCAGCACGAACCAAAGGCATCCGGTCCGTCCACTGCAACTCCCCATTAACGAGCAAAAGCTGGCTCTAAAAGACGTGACGGCACGGGGTGAAGCCGAGACTCGCAATCGGCTTTACCCCGTGCCTACGCGGGAGGGTCGGGACGGGAGGAATTTGGCTTTCGCCAATCAGGTATTTGGGACTCGCAACCAAACCCTGATGGTTATGTGGTTGAGCAACAACCGTGCCGGTCATGTCTCGAAAAATGTCGTTCTGCAGCGATTTTTCCTAAATCCATTTGTCAAAACGTCTTGCAGAAAAGAAATGTCGGCTCAACCTTCATCACACGGGTGAGCACGGATGAACCTGGGAATGCAGGTGCGCGAATCTGCAACAACCGGGTGCGGTATTTCGCGCCACTCTGATGCGTCCTACTCCAATGTCGCAGCGGTGCCGGCGGTCCAACGGATGTAGATCGGATGTTGATTTTCGGAAATACCAGTGTAAACCTCTGTTAATTGACGTTAACATTCATGAATTAGTGGTCAAGTAATTCATCTGGTGCAGTGCTGGCGTTTTCGTTTTGTAAATTACTTTATGAGCATTGCTTACGGCGCAATAGCCGAGCTCACGGGGAAATGCAAATGGATTATTCTGGGAGATGAGAATGGCTTTGGCCTGAAAAGTGCATTACAAGACCGGCGACCGTCGGATACCGGCGCCATGGTCTCTCGGTCCCGTAAAAGCCCGGGTGGCTCTCCTCGGTGCGAGCTGCTCAACAACCGATGGCTTTCTGAACTCCGTTGTTTTGAAAGGCATTGGGAGTGCCTGGTGGGCGGTGAGTGGAAGCAGCGGGCCAGCTACCACTCACCGCTCACTTCGATTTTTGCTACCCCTTTTGCTGCCAATTCCGCTCGATGAACGTCGTATCCACCTGTCCCTCGATGAAACTCGAGTGATTGAAGATTTCGCGGTGTAACCCAACGGTTGTCTGGATTCCCTCGATCCAAAACTCGGACAAGGCCCGCCGCATACAAGCCAAGGCCAGCTCCCGCGTCGGCTGATAAACCAGCAGCTTGGCCACCAGCGAATCATAGTGGGGTGGTACCCGGTAGCCCTGGACGCAATGAGTGTCGAGACGCACACCCGGCCCGCCTGGCGCCTGCCAACGGCTGATGACACCCGGCGAAGGCCGGAAATCGGCGGCCGGATCCTCGGCGTTGATGCGGCACTCGATGGCCACGCCGCGCTGGCCGATGTCTTCTTGCCGATAGCGCAAGGGTTCTCCTGCAGCGATCCGAATTTGTTCCCGCACCAAGTCGATGCCGGTCACCAGCTCCGTCACTGGGTGCTCGACCTGGATCCGCGCATTCACCTCGATGAAGTAGAAGTTGTGCTGCCGATCCACCAAGAATTCACATGTGCCGGCGTTCTGGTAACCAGCCATGTGCGCAAGGCGCACAGCCGACCGGCACATCTGTTCGCGCACGGCGGGGGAAAGATTGGGCGCGGGGGATTCCTCGACAAGCTTTTGGTGACGGCGTTGCAGCGAACAATCGCGCTCCCATAAATGGATCACGCTGCCGTGGCTGTCGGCGAGGATCTGCACTTCCACGTGGCGGGGCTGTTCGATGTATTTCTCCAGATAGACGCTGCTGTCCTTGAACGCCTTGTCGGCTTCCTGGCGGGCCGCTTTCAATCCGGCCTGAAGGCTGATGTCATTCCGAGCCACGCGCATGCCCCGGCCTCCCCCGCCGGCCGCTGCCTTGATGAGCACCGGAAAGCCGAGGGTATGGGCCAAGCGCAGCGCCTCGGCGTCGGTCTCGATCAAACTTTCGCTCCCGGGCACCACTGGTACGTTGGCCTCCTTGGCCAGTTTGCGGGCCTCGTTCTTGTTGCCCAGCCGCCGCATCGCCTCGTGCGGCGGGCCGATGAATTCAATTTTGCAGGAGCGGCAAACTTCCGCGAAATGCGGGTTTTCCGAAAGGAAGCCGTAGCCCGGATGGATCGCCTCCACGTTGGCGATCTCGGCGGCGCTGATGATCCGAGGGATGTTGAGATAGCTCTCGGCCGCGGGGCCGGGACCAATGCAGATCGCATCATCGGCCAGGCCAAGGTACGGAGCATCGCGGTCGGCTTCACTGTAGACGGCGATCACTTCGATCCCGAGGTCCCGGCAAGCCCGGATGACCCGTAAGGCAATTTCACCGCGGTTGGCAACGAGGATGCGTTGAAACATAGCACCGCTCAGGCGGTCAAATCGACTTTGAACAGCGCCTGCCCAAATTCCACCGGTTGCTGGTTTTCCACGAGAATTTCCTTGATGATGCCGGTGCAATCGGCGGTGATTTCGTTGAAAATCTTCATCGCCTCGATGACACACACGACGGTGCTCGGCGTGACGCGGGCACCGACACGGACAAAGGGCTCGGCATCGGGGCTGGGGGCGCTATAAAACGTGCCCGGCGTCGGACTCTTGATGTGATGAACCGACGACGCAGCGTCCGCGGGCGGCGCAGCTGCCGGGGAGGCGGGCGGGGATGCCGGCGGCGGAGCTGTCGGCGGCGGAGCCGAAGGGGGCGCAACGACGATTTCGCGCGCACCGCGCCGGAGCCGAATCCGCAACTCCCCCTCGCGCAAATCAATCTCACTCAGATCGTGCTGGCTCATCAGCCCGACCAGGTACTTGATCGTTCGCACATCGAAGGGGCTGGGAGTTTTCGCCGCGTCTTCCGCCACCAGAGCACCTTCTTGGTGAGTGTTGCGGGTTGCGTGAACCATCAACCATCAAAAATCAAGAACCGCAAATCCTTCGTCACGGTCGTCAGTACTTCGCAGCCATCTGGGGTGACCAAGACATCATCTTCGATTCGCACGCCGCCCCACCCCGGCAGGTAGATTCCCGGTTCGACCGTGACCACCATCCCCGGTTGCAGAATAACCGCCGAGTTCGGCCGTAGACTGGGCGCTTCGTGAACCTGAAGCCCCAGGCCATGCCCCAGACCGTGGCCGAAAAACTCACCCAGGCCGGCCTCCGCGATCACTGCGCGGGCCGCAGCGTCGACCTCTTGTCCTTGAACGCCGGGACGGATCTGGCCCAACGCTCGCTGCTGGGCACGCAGCACGATCTCATAAATCGCTTCCAGCTTCGTCGCGCCGTGTTCCCCCCCCGCCGACGGCGCGAAGGCTGAATTTTTACGGGGAGCGAGAACCCGTGTCAAGTCACTTTTGTAAAACCGGCCGCTGGCGCCCCAATCCACCAAGAGCAACTCGGCCCCGGCCACCGTCCGTTCCGTGGGAGGAGCATGGGGCAATGCGGCACGCTCGCCGACGGCCACAATGCTCGGAAAACTCGTGCCATGGCCGCCACAACGGCGAACATATTGCTCCAGGGCATCGCACAGAACCTTTTCGGTATCTTCGGGGCGGAGCAAGGCGCGGAATGCGTCGAAGGCCCGCTCAGCGATATGGATCGCTTCCCGGATTTGGGCGATCTCGGACGGATCCTTGAGGACGCGAAGTTTCTCCACGCATTCCCGCGTTGCCTTCCAGGTCACCGTGGGCGCCAGCTCACGCAGCGTTTCCCAATCGCCGACGGACAGATGCCCCTTCTCAAAACCGAGCGATCGAAATCCAAGCATCCGTACTGCCTCGGCCGTGGCTTGCAGAAGAGTTTGGGCCGTGGGGCGAATCTGCACGTCAAGTCCCGGACATTCCTCGGCGATTTGCTTCGTGAAGCGGGCGTCACTGACCAGGAGAGCCCGTTCGCAGCCCAGCATCAGAAAGCTGCTTTCCCCACTGAACCCGGTCAGATACGTCACGTTGACCGGGTTCGTGATGAGCATCGCCTCCAGCTCTTGCTCGGAAAGCATCTGCGCTAGCCGTTGACGGCGCTGAGCGGCATAATTCACCGATGGGGATTCCACGAGCGCGTGACTCCGTTGGCGGCAAACCTCGGAAGGGCTGATCGCAAAGCCATGATTTTACTCCGCGCCGCTATTTCGGCCAGGCACTTGTTTCGACTCCGAAGGGCTGTAAACTGCCCTCTTCGATCGCCTCGGCTCCGCTGAATCGGAGAGCCCTGTCATGGCTGCCTCATTGCCGGACAAGCCGATCCTTCCCGATTCGCCTGCTCGGGATGGTCCGAACCAAAGCCCAGGAGAACGCCGGCCCAGGGCGGAACTGGAGGAAGTCGATCTTTGGTGGGGCTCCTATGCGGGCCGCGCCATGCTGCCGGGCTTTTTGCTCTGTCTGCTGCTGACGATTTTTCTTTTGGCGATGGAGTGGTACCTGGGGCGCCGTCAAGCACGCTCCGACCTGATTTCTTCCGCAGTCCTGGGCGTGGCCGGCGCGTCGTGGCTCTTCGAGGGTACGCGGTGGGTCTACCGGATGACCGCGCTCAATTACCGGCTGACGAATCGCCGGCTCCTGTACATGCACGGCTTCAAACTGCCGGAAAGCTGGGCGATCGAACTACGTCAGATTACGGACGTCTCCGTGATGTCCGGGCCGATCGAACGATTCCTCGGTGTCGGTCGGATCGTGGTCCAGACAGGGGGCGATAAGCCCGGGTCCGTGGTATTGGAAGGCGTATGGCACCCGTACCGCATCGCCCGGATCATCCGCCGCCGAGTACGGCAAGCACGTGCTGGCAGCCCATAAGCGCGCGGCGGGTGGCGGGAGAAGAAGACAGGGATGCGCAAGCGATGGCTCGGCTTTCTGTTCCCGCCACCCGCCACGCTCTCCCGCTACGCTTCCCCGACCGGCTGACCCTTCAATCCGGCAAGCGCTTCGGGTCCCAGGCGAACCAAGCGGTCCCCGACATTGACTTCGAACAGGTTATCGAGTGGCTCAAAATGCACGATCTCTACGGTAGCGCCGGGGACCAAGCCCAACTCCCGCCAGCGGCGAAGACGCCCGGGATTGTCATCCTGGGCTTCCCGGATCACCACGCGCTGACCGGCGCGGAAATCGCATAGCCGCTGGAGTTCGCGCGGCGTCATGGTCCCTTCGCGCGTCGGGATGAGATGGCCGTGGGGGTCTTCCAACGGTTCGCCGAGATGGGCGGCGATGGCCTGTTCCAGACGGGGGGAGATGGCATGCTCCAGTGCCTCGGCCTCCGCATCGACCTCGCTCCAATCGAGTCCGAGCACCCGGTTCAGGAAAAGCTCGACGAGGCGATGGCGGCGAATGACCCGCCGGGCTTCGGCAATGCCGCGTTCGGTGAGACGAGCGCCGTGGCCGGACTCGTAGGTGATCCACTTGGCCTGGGCCAGCCGCTTGAGCATCCCTGTGACCGACGGCGAGCGCACCGCGAGGCGTTCGGCAATGTCCACGGGCGAGACCACCGTTTCTGCTCCTCCTAAGCGGTGGATCGTCTTCAAGTAATCTTGCACCGCACGGGTCAGATGCTTTGCCATTCCAAGATCCTTGCAAGCAAACTCCGAACTCCCGCCTCCAGCGGAGAAGTCAAGGAGCATCTTAGCTACGAAGCACGCCTCCAGGAAGGAGGCTTGGGGCGTTAACTGAATGCATACGCCAACCACAGCGAAAGTCCGAACGCGATCCGCAGCCCCACCTGGCCGGAGACCCACCACAACGTGACATTGAGCAGCCGGCTCGCCTCGGCCAGGGCTTTGCGGACCTCGACGGTCACCAGGCGGCGCGGGTTCACGTAGCCGAGCGTGAACACCTGCACCACGGGAGCGACCCAGGATCGAAGCCAGTATTCCGCCTGATCGAAATAACGCTCCAGCAACCGCCGGTCCACTTCTCCGACGGTGAAAGTCACATAAAGATCGACCACGAGCATGGCAATTCCGAGCCCGGCCACGATGGGCACGGCCACCGGAAGCTCGGCGAGTCCGCGGACCGTGAGCTCGGCGTGCGGCCAAATGAGCCGGCAGGCCAGCGAATGCAGCAGATACAGTCCCAGGGCCAGCAAGGCAGGAAGCATCGTGGCCCAGGTCAAAAAGATGCTGTGATGTTCCTTGACGAGCTTCAGAAGTCGGGGCCAACGCTCCGGCATGGCGCGGACCAGACGCACCACGGCTTCGTACTGACGCAGCCGCATCGCCGTACTCGCGAGACATGTGACCGCCAGATAGAACTCGAAGAAGCGAATCAGGTTCAGGTGCCAGAGCCCTGCCATAAGGTTTCTGTCCAACGAAGCCGTCCTGCTGCTTGACCCATTGCAGCATACCCATTACGCTAAAACTCACACAAGATATCGAAAGGGATCCACGATGGCCATGCGTTGCACAGCATACTTGGGGCTGACGGTGACGGCGTGTCTGCTAATGAGCGGCTGCGGTGCCGCCAAACCGACGGCCAAATACCGGATTGCCGTAGTTCCGAAAGGGACGAGCCACGATTTTTGGAAATCGATCCACGCCGGCGCCCTTCAGGCGGCCCGGGAGCGTGGCGACACGCAAATCCTCTGGGACGGTCCGCCCAAGGAGAGCATGCGCTATGAGCAGCAGCAAATCATCGAGCGGTTCACCAGCGAAGGCGTGAGTGCCATTGTCCTGGCGCCGTGCGACCGCAAGTCGCTGGTGCCGCCGGTCGAGGGAGCGCTCAAGAAGGGCATCCCCGTGGTCATCATCGATTCGGGCCTGGAAAGCTCCGACGGGATCGAAAAGAGCCCCCATTACCTGGGATACGTGGCCACGGATAATCGGCAGGGAGGCGTCAAAGCGGCCGAGCGCATGATCGAGCTGCTCCAGGGCAAAGAGCATCCGCGTGTGCTGATGATCCGCTACCAAACCGGTTCCGAGAGTACGGAGCAGCGCGAGGCCGGCTTCCGGGCCACCATCGAAAAGATGCCGTCGATCCAGCTGATCGTCCCCGAAGACGAGGCCGGCGCCACCGTGGAATCCGCCCAGCAGGTGGCCGAGCGCATCCTGTCGGACCAGAAGGATCTGGATGGGATTTTCGTGCCGAACGAATCCTCCACGACCGGGGTCCTGCGGGCCCTGGAGGGGCTCAACCGCGCCGGCCAGGTCAAGCTGGTCGGTTTTGATGCGAACCCGGACCTCGTCTCGGCGTTGAAGGCGGGTAAGCTGCACGGGCTCGTGCTCCAGGACCCCTTTGACATGGGTTACCGCTCCGTGCTCCGTTCGGTCGATCACCTGGAGGGTAAGCCGTTGCCGAAAGAGCGGGTCGTCAACACCAATCTTCAGGTGCTGACGAAAGAGAACCTGGAGGATCCCGCGATTAAGCCGCTCTATGCCCGCGACCTCAAGCCGCTTCTGGGAGAGTGACCGCAGCCAAATGACCGTGCCCGAAGTTGCCGCCCACAAGCCTGGCGCGCCAGCGAAGGACCCCAGCATCTTTCGCTGGCGCGCCAGGCTTGTGGACATGTAGAAGGTAGCATGTCGAGTTCTGCCGTTCGCTTGCGCATGCAGGAGATACACAAACGCTTCGGTTCGACAGCCGCCTTGCGCGGCGTCTCGCTCGAAGTAGCGGCGGGAGAAGTCCACGCCCTGGTCGGCGAAAACGGAGCCGGCAAATCGACGCTCATGAAAATCCTGAGCGGAGCCGAGAAGCCCGACTTTGGAACCATGGAGCTGGACGGCCAGCCGTACGAGCCGAGCGGTCCGCAGGAAGCTCGTCTCCGCGGCGTGGCCATGATCTACCAGGAGCTAGCTCTGGCCCCTCACCTGGATGTTCAGACCAACGTCATGCTGGGGCTGGAAGAACACCGCTGGGGCTTCGTCCGGAGCCGAAGCCAGCGCCGCCGCGTCGAGGAAGCCCTGGCGCTCCTGGAACACCCCGAGATCCGTCCGGAAACGCCGGTCTATCGTCTCAACACGGGCGCCTGCCAGCTGATCGAAGTGGCCCGTGCCCTGGTCGTCGATGCGCGGGTTATTGTCTTTGATGAGCCGACCAGCTCACTCACGCGGCAGGATACGGAACACCTTTTTGCGTTGATTGCCCGTTTGCGGGCCCGCGGCGTCAGCATCATCTACATCAGCCATTTTCTGGAAGAAGTGCAGCGAATCGCGGATCGGTACACCGTGCTGAGGGACGGCCAAAGCGCCGGCGATGGGCCGGTGGCCGGCACTCCTCCGGAAGCAATTATCGACCAGATGGTTGGGCGCAGCTTGCGCGATCTTTACCCCCGTGTGCCCCATGAAATCGGCTCTCCTATCCTCCAGGTCCGCGAATTGGCCGGGGACCCGGCACCGCAGAGCGTGAGCTTCACGTTGCACCGCGGCGAGATCCTGGGCATTTTCGGACTGGTCGGCGCCGGGCGCACGGACCTTCTGCGCGTCCTGTTCGGCCTGAACCGGTTGGCGGGGGGTGAGGTGCGGATTGGCGGACGCGCGCAGATGCAGGCCGACCCGCGGCGACGGATTGGCAAAGGAGTCGGGATGCTGAGCGAAGACCGCAAGCAAGAGGGCCTGGCTCTTACCATGAGCATCAGCGACAATCTCACGTACAGCTGGCTCAAGCCGTACCTGCGCGGCCGATGGTGGCTGGACCTCTCCCGGCGGCGGGCGGCTGTTTGGACCTGGCTGCGGCGGCTCAGCGTCCGCTGCCAGGGGCCCGAGCAGAAAGTGGTCGAGCTAAGCGGCGGCAACCAGCAAAAAGTGGCCCTCGCGCGGTTGCTGCACCAGCAGGCCGAGATTTTGCTCTTGGATGAACCAACCCGTGGTGTCGATGTCGGCAGCAAAGCCGAGATTTATCGCCTGATCGGCGAGCTGGCGCAGCAGGGGAAAGCGATTCTTTTCGTGAGCAGCTACTTGCCCGAGTTGTTGGGCGTTTGCGATCATTTGGCCGTCATGACGCGCGGCCGACTCAGCGCCGTCCGACCCGTCGCGGCCTGGACCGCCGAGCAAATCATGGCCTTCGCCACAGGAGCAGGGGATTGGTGAGCACTCCCGAAGCCCTCTCGGTACTGGATCCCCCTAAAGCCCGCGCTCGCAGCGGCCGTTGGATGGACCTCTTATCGCTGGCCGGGCCTTATCTGGGCCTTCTCCTGGTCATCGTATTCTTCAGCCTGCTGATCGGGTTGACCGGTGGTCGGGTCGAGTCGTTTTTGAGTCTCGGCAATCTGAAGCTGGTGGCGGTGCAGGCGGCGATCTCTGCAGCGGTCGCGCTCGGCATGACCGTGATCATGATCAGCGGCGGGATCGATCTGTCGGTGGGCTATGTCGTCTCGCTGGCAACCGTGACGATGATGCTCGCTTACCGCTGGGCCGACGCCCACCCTGCCCTGCCGGGCACGCCGAGCATTTGGGCCATCGCAGCCGGGTTGGGCACCGGACTGCTGTGCGGCTGGACCAATGGGATCCTCATCACCCGGCTCAAGGTGGTCCCCTTTGTGGCTACGCTCGGCATGATGGGAGCGGCGCGCGGCTTGGCGCAGTATCTTTCGAAGGGGACGCCGGTGTCGTTTCCTAACCCGGCGCAGCCACCGGCATGGGTGCCCTGGTTAGGACGGATTGACCCGGAACCGCCCTGGTTGGGGATTGGCCCCGCGGCCTGGAGCGTCTTGTTGCTGGCGGTCGCCGTGGCCATTCTGCTTCGCTACACCGTCCTGGGCCGCTATTGCTTCGCCCTTGGCTCCAACGAGGCGACCGCCCGCCTGTGCGGCGTTCATGTGGAGCGGACCAAGGTGATCCTGTACACGTTGGCCGGGCTGTTGACCGGGTGGGGTGGGATTTTGCAATTCGCCCGTTCGCGGGCCGGACTGCACGATGTCCAGGCCGGTTTGGAGTTGGAAGTCATCGCTGCCGTGGTCATCGGCGGCGGCAGCCTCAGCGGAGGCGAAGGGACGGTTACGGGGACGCTCGTGGGAGCTCTGATGATCACGCTGCTGGGCAACGGTTGCAGCAAGCTGGAATTGCCGGTGGAGTTTCGCTTCATCATCATTGGCATGATCATCGTCGTGGTCTCGGCGGTCAATATGTGGCGGCAACGGCAGCTGCGATGAGGGACCACTGGGCAGCCCTGGCCGTGTGTTTGGATTTCCCATCAGGGACCTACGAAGTACTCCTGCGAACTGGCCAGGATGGCCCGTGAGTAGTCGGGTAGCGGGGAAGTATTGCTACGTCCCCGCCCCCTCAGAACTGGACGTGAGAGTTGCCCCTCATCCAGCTCGAGCGATCACGAACGCCCCTCGCGGGACGCGGCCGCTTCTGTCCGTCGTTCCTGCACGTGGACCTGCCGATGGCAGTTGGCATGCATCAACTCCGTGTTATCCGCCGTGTCCGGACCGCCTCGGCTGCGCCATATTCGATGGTGGATCTGGCAGTCTTCCTCTGCGATGCGCAGGGGTTGATCACAGATCGGACAGCGTCCCTTTTGTTCCTTCCATAGGTATTCGATCCGGCTGCGGCCTGTCCGCGTTTGGGCCCGTTGCCAGCCCAGCCGTGCTTCCAGGTACAGTTCCCACTTCGGATCGTAGGGATTGACCTTGCTGCGGATCTTCACATAGCGAATGATCTTCACCTTCGCTGCGGCCATCAACTGGATCGGCCAGTCCCGGCCTTTCTGGTCGCGCAGCACGCCGGTGAAGATCCAGTGGCGATGTTCATCGCGCGGGAAGTATCTCCGCCTGAGCCACTTCCCGTTCTTCCTCGGGTGTCGACGCCGACACCATCGCCACACCATCTGGAAGATCCGGTGGTCCACGCGCACAAAGGTGCGTTTGCTCGCCGCGTAACGGTGGTACATGGTCCAGCCTTTGATCTGTTGGTTCAGATGCCGGATCAGTTCTCCCGCCGTCAGGCTGCCTGAGTCATCGATCGTTTCCTGGATCTTGGACAGGAACGTCTTGACGCTTGACGCCGACGGCTTGGTCAGGACCTTGCCGTTGCGGTAACGCCGTACGTTCTGCCCCAAGAAGTCGAAGCCGTCCTCCACATGCGTGATCCTGGTCTTCTCGTGCGAGAGTGCGAGCCCTCGTTCCTTCAAGAAGTGAGCCACGAGAGGTTGGACTTGATCACGAAGGAGTTCCTCCGACGTGCCGGTGATCAAGAAGTCATCCGCATAGCGGACTAGGTGGACCTTGTTCCTCCGTTGTTGCGTCGGCGTCCTGGCGAAGTGGTCCGCCAGAAGCCGTTGCAGTCCATCCAGGGTCCAGTTCGCCAGCGCGGGTGAGACAATCCCGCCTCGAGGTGTTCCCTCCGTGGTGACGAACCAGGCGTGCTTCTCCAGGAAACCCGCTTTCAACCATTGCCTAAGCACCTGCCGGTCCATGGGGACATACTCCAGAAGCCATTCATGGCTGATTTTATCGAAGCAAGATTTGATATCGCCCTCAAGAATCCATTCCGGACCGTGGTGATGGCTCAGCACGATGTGTGTCTGTGCCATCGCATCAGCACAGCGGCGTTCACGCCGAAAGCCGTAGGAATGGCCGTCGGCGTGAGATTCTGCGATGGGATCAAGGGCGAGCAAGTACAGTGCTTGCATGGCTCGATCGGTCATGGTGGGAATCCCCAGACCGCGTCGCTTGCCGTTGCTTTTGGGAATGTACACCCGGCGGAGCGGTTGCGGTTGATAACCGTGCCGACGCAGGGCATCGAAAGCGGCCGACTTGGCCTCTGGTGTGTTCCAGAGAACTCCGTCCACACCAGGGGTCTTCGCACCCGAATTACTGACAACTCGTAAGATGGCCAGAGCCCGGCCACCGAACGAGTGCGTGAGCAGATAAACCAGGGCCTTGACTTTGTTCCATCTGCTCTCCGCGACGGCCTTCACGATACGCGCCTGGAGCCGACGGACCGTACGCCAGACCTTCTTCCAGTTAATGGTGTGCCAGTCGGGCGTACATTCGGGAGCCGCACCAGCAAGCATTGCTGCCGCCGACATGTCTGCTTGTCTCCCTGAGTCGGTTTGCCGAGGTTCTCTCGTGACGGAACATCCGAGGGAAGTCAGCCCGCTTTCGCGACGCGGGGATGTCGTCCGTGGGCGGACTCACCCGCTATCCGGTCGATTACCGACCGGCGTTCGCTTCCTCCCTCATCCCTTCCCCGCCGCCTCATCGGCTCCCTTTGCAGTCGGCCTTCCCTCGCGGGGAGGCGACGGGGTTACTTCGTTCATCTCGTCGATCATTCCGGGGGAGGGTCGTGCCTTTCGGCCGGTGGCGCGTCGTCCGCGGCGGGAGACATTGCAACTCCCGTTCCTGGCCACGTACCTTTTTTTTGGTCCGAGCCTGACAGCATCTTTGGCTCGATTCTGTTTACGGCCTTTATTAGCACTTCACCTGGGTTGACCCGACCCGGACTGCTGGCCCCCAACCGCCGTGATGCTGGCAGTCGCCGTGTCAGCTCGCGCATCCACAGCCGATCGATTGGATCGAGGTTACGTTGTCCCCCAGGCTTCGGACCTCGCCGTTGCCGGCGACGCCCGCTGGGGTAGCAGACCGATGGCGGAACATCGGGTAATGTCGCGACACCTCCTTTCAGGACGCATTACAGGTCGATGAGATGCTACGAATCGCACGCAATGGAACAGAAAACCGGTGTAAGGGGCGCTACGCCGCTAGGCCATCCCCCTGCTCAGGGTCGCGCAGCGGCCGGAGTTGCCCTTGCCGGATGGACTCCTTCAGGGCGAACTCGTAACGGCCCAGCACGTTGACGTGGTTGATCAGCAGCGGCGAGAGGGGTTCTACATCCTCTGGCCGGACCGCCTTTCCCGCCGCCGGCGTGACGGCGTGAACCTGCTGGCCGACTGGTGCGAGCGCGGGGTCCGGGTGGTGGCTGTGACCCAGCAGATCGACCTGAGCGGGGCGGTCGGGAGAATGCTGGCGAGCGTGCTGTTCGGTTTGGCGGAGATCGAATCGGAGTTCCAGCGCGAGCGGCAAGCGGCAGGGATCGCGGTGGCGAAGGAACGAGGTATTTATCGCGGTCGAGAAGGTGGCACGACCAAGGCTCCCCCCAATCGCGCCCAGGAACTCCGCGGCCGCGGCCTTACGGTGCAGGAGGTCGCCACGGCGCTGGGCGTCAGCCGGCGAACGGCCTTGCGGCATCCGGCAACGACAACCGTACAATGAACAAGGCTGCCGATAACACCTGTCCTCACGGATTGGTCCTGACACGGCAATGCTACGAGGGCAAGAACCCCAAACCGCGCCCACGGAGTTGGGCAAAAACATTCCGTTCGAATCTTCAAGCGTCCGGTGCCACCGATGAACGAGGTTACCCGCGTCCTGTCCGCCATCGAGGGAGGTGATCCCCACGCCGCCGAGCAGCTCTTGCCACTCGTCTACGACGAGCTGCGGCGGCTGGCGGCCGAGAAGATGGCCCAGGAAAGGCCCGGCCAGACCCTCCAGGCCACGGCGCTGGTCCATGAAGCCTACCTGCGGCTGGTGGACGAAGAGAAGGCCCAGCACTGGAACAGCCGCGGGCACTTTTTCGCCGCGGCGGCCGAGGCCATGCGGCGGATCCTCGTCGAGAACGCGCGCCACAAGAAGGCCCAGAAGCGGGGTGGGGCTCGGAAGCGGGTTGAGCTGGCGGACGCCGAATTAGCATCGCATTCGAGTCCGGAAGGGTTTCTGGTCCTGGATGACGCTCTCTCCCGGCTCGCCCGGGAGGACCCGGGCGCTGCCGGCGTCGCCAAGCTCCGTCTCTTCACTGGCCTGTCGGTCGAGGAGGCCTCCCAGGTATTGGGCATCTCTCGTGCAACGGCCTTCCGGCACTGGACTTACGCCCGCGCCTGGCTGCAGGCCCAGCTTCAGGAAGGGGACGCGCCACAGCAGAAGTGAATTCCTTCGGCCTGGTTGAGACTCACGGAGCCGTTTTTTCGCACTGCCTATTGGAGGAGCAATCCGGAGACACGCCATGAAGGACAACGCGCAGAAAGTCCGAGCCATTTTCCTTGGGGCCATCGAGAACCACACTCCCAGCCAGTGGGACGGCTACCTCGACGAGGCCTGCGCGGGAGACCCAGAGTTGCGGCATCGTGTCGAAGTTCTGCTGCGAGCGCATCAACAACCCAACAGCGTGCTCGATTGTCCCGCCCCTGCTCTGGCCGGCACTGTCGATGAGCCGCTGACCGAGCGTCCCGGCACGGTGGTCGGCCTGTACAAACTGCTGGAGCAGATCGGCGAAGGCGGCTTTGGCATCGTTTTCATGGCGGAGCAGCAGCAGCCCGTCCGACGCAAGGTGGCCCTCAAAGTCCTCAAGCCGGGCATGGACACGCGCCAGGTGGTCGCCCGCTTCGAGGCGGAACGTCAGGCCCTGGCTCTCATGGACCATCCCCACATCGCCCACATCTTCGACGGTGGTGAGACTACGTCGGGCCGGCCGTTTTTCGTCATGGAGCTGGTCCGCGGCATCCCCATCACGGAGTTCTGCGACCACAACCAACTGCCGGTGCGCGAGCGGCTGGAGCTCTACATCACGGTCTGCCAGGCGGTGCAGCACGCCCACCAGCGCGGCATCATTCACCGCGACCTGAAGCCTTCCAATGTGCTGGTGACGCTGCACGATGACAAGGCGGTGGTCAAGGTAATCGACTTCGGCATCGCCAAAGCCACCGGGCAGCAGTTGACCGAGAAAACCCTGTTCACCAACTTCGCCCAGATGATCGGCACGCCCTTGTACATGAGCCCGGAACAGGCCCAGCTGAGCGGCCTGGACGTCGACACCCGCTCGGACATCTACTCCCTGGGCGTGCTCTTGTACGAACTCTTGACTGGCACGACTCCGTTCGACCAGGAGCGGCTGCGGACGGCGGCCTACGAGGAGATCCGGCGGATCATCCGCGAGGAGGAGCCGGCCAAGCCGAGTACGCGCATCAGCACGCTGGGCCAGGCCGCGACGGGGATGTCTGCCAACCGCCAGAGCGATCCCAGACGGCTAGCGCAACTTTGCCGCGGCGAGCTGGACTGGATCGTGATGAAGGCGCTGGAGAAGAACCGCAACCGCCGCTACGAGAGCGCCAGCGCCTTTGCCGCCGACGTGCAACGGTATTTGAATGATGAGCCGGTGCAGGCCTGTCCGCCGTCGGCGTGGTATCGCTTTCGCAAGTTCGCCCGGCGGAATAAGCGGGTGCTGGCCGTGGCAAGCTTGCTGTTCGCCATGCTGATGGTTGCGGTCGCGGTCCTCGGATTTAGCTACGTCCAGGTCCAGGAGGCGTTGCAAGACAAGACCCAAGCCCTCCAGCGCGAGCAGGAGGCGTTGCAAGAGAAGACCGGAGCCCTCGAGCGCGAGCAGGAGGCCTTGCGACATACTGCCCGGTCCCTCGAACGTGAACACCAGACCTCTTATTACCAGCGCATCGCTTTGGCCGAGGGCGAGTGGTCAGCGAACAACCTCGACCGGGTAGAGCAATTGCTCGGCGCCTGCCCCGTTGACCTGCGCGGTTGGGAATGGCACTATCTGAAACGGCTTCGGCTGCCAAGCCTTGCCCCCTTACGCCATCCCACCGGTGTGTCCAGAGCGGTGTTCAGCCCCAACGGCCGGTGGATCGCTTCGGGTAGCTGGGACGGGATGGTCACGGTGTGGGACGCGATCAGCGGTCAAAAGCGGTTTGCCTTACAGGCCCACGAAGGAGCGGTCGACAGTGTGGAATTCAGCCCCGACGGGCGACGTCTCGTCACCGCCTGCAAAATAATCGCCAAGGTCTGGGACTTCGATCCCGAGCGCGCGGAGGTTAAGGATATCCCGCTCCATACCTGGACCGCACACCATTATAGGGTGGCGTTCAGCCCGGATGGACAGCGCCTCGCTTCCGCTGGGGACGATAAGACCGTGCGGGTCTGGGACCTGGCCACGGGCCACGAGGTCTTCCCCCCTCTTCGCGGGCATGCCCAGCTTGTTTACTCGGTGGCGTTCAGCCCGGACGGGCAATCCCTCGCCTCAGCCAGCGATGATAAAACCGTGCGAATCTGGGATGCAAAGACGGGCCAGGAAAAGTTGACCTTTCGCGAACATAGCGCAAAGGTCTCGTGCGTGGCCTTCAGCCCGGACAGCCAATGGCTGGCCTCGGGCACGGGGGGGATTGGGGACCCCAAGGCCGACAGCGAGCTGAAAGTCTGGGACCGGCGGAACGGTGCGGTGGCCCTGACTCTGCGTGGCCACGTCGGGTGGATCAGGGGTGTAGCGTTCAGCCCTGACGGCCGGCGCCTGGTATCAGGAGGCAAATTCGATGGCAACGTGAAACTCTGGGACCTGAAGACGGGTCAGGAGACCCTCACCTTGCGCGGACACCGCCACGGGGTCTTTAGCGTTGCCTTCAGCCCAGACGGGAACCGAATCGTGTCGGCGAGTTTCGACAGGAGCGTCCGCGTCTGGAACGCAACTCCCCTCGAAGGAGAAGAAGGTGAGGAGGTGCGCACGTTGCGCGGCCACACAAGTGGGGTTCGGGGTGTGGCGTTCAGCCCCAACGGCCGGCGCCTCGCCTCGGTCGGAGATGATGGGACGGTTAGGGTGTGGGACCTCCAGCTCGCACTGGCCGGGGATACGACGCCTTTGAAGATCCTTCCTGGTCATCTGGCTGGTGAGGGGAAAAATGTCGTGTTCAGCAGGGACGGTCGGTTCCTTGCCGCGGGCGGTGGGTGGCACCACCAGAACACCGGCCGACTAAGGGTTTGGGATACGACCATCTGGACGGAACTCTATACGAATCCCCCGGAGGGTTCCCCCGTGGCAGTCAGTCCGGATGGTCGCTACATCGCCGCGTGCTTCTTCGATACCATAGAAATTCTGGACTCGAGGACCGGCCTGAAAATCCATCCCCTTCACGGTCATAGCGAGTTGATTCTTGGAATCGCGTTTAGTCCGGATCTTGCCTTCGCCCGCCTCGCCTCGGCAAGTCGGGATAGCACCGTTCGCATCTGGGACGTTAGGACGGGCGAGGAAATCGTGGACCCCCTGGTTCACACCGACTTTGCGACATCGGTAGCGTTCAGCGGGGACGGCCGGCTCCTGGCTTCGGGGAGTGCGGATCGGATCGTCCGAGTTTGGGACGCCAACACCTGGAAGCTGCGGGGAGAACTGCCGGACTCCACCGGCGCGGTACAAAGCGTGGCGTTCCATCCCCAGGATGACCGGGTGATCGCTTGGGGCAGTACCGATTCGACCGTGAAAATCGTGACCAAATGGGATGCCGCCACCAAGGAGATCCGTACTCTCCACGGCCATACGAGTTGGGTGGAGAGCGTGGCGTTCAGCCCCGACGGTGAATGGATCGCTTCGGCGAGCCTGGATGGGACCGTCAAAATCTGGCGCGTGCGGCCGTTACCGCTGGCGTCCGAGTAGGCGGCAGGAGAGCCCGCCGAGGGAGGTTCACCGTGGCGGCAAGCCGCTCGCCAAAAACGTAGAGCTGACTGACAACAGACCAGTGACAGAGAATCCAAGCGGCCGGTGCGTGTCCGCCGCCAAGCAGATCGCGCACCGGCCCGGCCTCGCCCGGCGTACGGTCTGCGCGCCGGGAGCGATGGTCCTTCCATGATAACGCAGACCGGCTTGGCGAGGAACGGGGGGGCTCACGCCACCCCGCTCGCCAGAGATCTTAGGAGGTCCGATCATGTTTCTTGCGAACGTGTGGAGCCGCGTGAAGGTGCTTCTCCCATCCGCTGGGAAGGTTCCCTCCAGGCAACAGCTTCTGTGCGGCTGGGTGGTTCTGGGTCTTGTCGTTGGAGGAGTGAGCCGGGCCCAGTCCCAGTTTATGTACTTTGGCGAATATGGAAGCGGAGAGATCCGGCGTGCCAACCTCGACGGCTCCGGGCCAGTAACCCTCCTCAGTGGCCTGGGCCATGTTGTCGGGCCGGTGCTGGATCTTGCCGGCGGTCAGATGTACTGGGCCGAGGAGGGTGCCGGGGAAATAAGACGGGCCAACCTCGATGGCTCCGGCCAGAATACGCTCGTCAGCGGTCTCCCATCGGACCCTGATTTCCCTAGTTTTACGCCGCCCGTTTTGGACCTTACCCACGGCCAAATGTACTGGGCGGATAACAGCAACAGCGGCCCGGGGGACATCCGGCGGGCTAAC
>Ga0070734_10001820_pt1 | contig 28821 bp, 22 predicted proteins | sample Coa_R1_8_FD_66444 | JGI IMG/M metagenome (GOLD analysis project Ga0070734, IMG submission 66444) | Surface soil microbial communities from Centralia Pennsylvania, which are recovering from an underground coalmine fire - Coalmine... | ecosystem: Environmental > Terrestrial > Soil > Unclassified ... | reverse complement strand
CAGTAGCCACCCCGCTCGAGTCCAGGTAACCGGCTGCCGAGTCGCCCTTGACTCGGACCTCATACTCTTTGCACTTACGTGCCCCGCGAATCTCGTAGCGGCCCTGCGCGTCGGTCTTGGCGGACAGAAACAGCCCCAGAATGGAGTCAGCGTTACGGGGTAGCACGACCTCAACCCCCGCCAAGGGCTTGCCGGTGTCGGCTGCCGTCACCACACCCTGAATCGGCTTATCCGCCTCCACCACGACCGAGAGGTCTGGACCGTAGAGCAATGGCTCAGATCGGATAGGACCGATCGGCTTCGGGGGCATGATGCCCGTGCCCACCGTGTAAGGTTTCGTCTGTTCAACGCCATCGCAATTGAGGATAGTCAACGCCTCGTCGGCGATACTTGCTCCATTCACGCGGACACCCACGAGCCGGTCGGCCCCGACGCCAGTAAAGGTGAATTGGCCGTTGGCGTCGGTTGTCGTCTCCAGATAGGAGTCAGCGTTGAAGTACACGTACTTGGCCCCGTCCGGCAGCCCGAAGTTGAAGTTTCGCTTCTTTCTTTCAGCCAGGAACGGCTCGAGCGCATGATTGGCGTATACGGTGATATTGCGTATTTGGACATGCACGCCGGCGGCCGGCTTCCCTTCGGTGCCCATAATCCGGCCACGGATGAGCCGGTCCGCCACCAAGCGAAGCTCGACCGGAGCGGTTCGGTCCCATTTTTCTAGGTTGACAAAGTCGAGGCCCGCGTTATCGGCTCGGGCGACGAGAAAGTAGCCCTTCAGCTTCTCTGGAACCTCAATCATGAACTGCCCGTCAGCAGCCGGACTCCCGAGATCTACAGGCTTGCCAGGCGTGCCATAGAGCAGGAGGTTCGCCTTGGCCATCGGCTTCCCATCGATGTCGAGCACCCGGCCACGGAGTCTGACGCTCTCTTGGCTCGGTTCGCTGGCAGGACGTTGCGAGGAGGGCTGATGTTTCCCTAGCTGAGTTGGTTGTGTGGCCTGGGGTGAGCCCGCCATGAGCCGGGTTGCGATGGCACCGGCCCCTAGGCCTAACGTGCCGATCGTCAGAAGGACTGTGGTCACGATTTTGATCTTGGTGGTCAGCATGATCTTAAGTCCCCCCTCCACCAAGGCGGCGGCCCGGGCGGAAACAAGAGTCGCAGCAGCCTTGCCGGCTCCAAACGCTATCGCGGCGCGCGCGGTTGTCTGAATCAGTAGCGGCGGTACGGTCGCTGACGGAGCGCTCGCCGCCAGCCCGGCCGTCAGAGCAGCCGCAGACAGGCATACACCCCGGCGTTCCAGCACCGTTTTCAATCGTTCCCGTCCGCGGGCCAGCCGGCTGCGGACGGTCCCGAGCGGGCAGCGGAGTTGCCGGGCGGCCTCTTCCTGGGTTTTGCCTTCCAGATAACAAATCACGAGCGGAAGCCGATATTTCTCCGGCACATGCCGCAACGCCTCATCCAGCGTCCGTTGTAGCTCCCGCCATGTTGCATCGGAAACTTGCCCAGTGCTGCGCATATCTGCCGCCCGCCTCTCGATTGCCTGCCTTCGACTCTCCTGGGATCTTGCTTTCATCGCTAAGCGCTGGGCTACCCCGTGCAGCCAGCTGGCCAACGACTCCGGTTTGCGGATTGAACCCGCTTTGCGAGCAAGCAGCAGAAACGTTGCCTGCAAAACATCCTCAGCATCGTGGTCGTTGCCCTGCACGCGACGGCAGACCTGGAGCACCATCGGTCCGTGCCGCTGGAGCAGGGCGACGAACGCGGCTTCCTCCCGCTGGATGAGGAACTGCTCCAGGAGCTGGCGATCGCTCAACTCCTCGCAGGCTTTGGCGTGGACCATCGCGCGCAGTTGCTCCAATGCGCTGGCTAAGACGGCGGTGCCCATGAATAGACTCCGGCAAAGATTTATCTCCTACAACTATAGTGGATACGCGGAGCCGAACCTATCCACGATTTTGCGGATGGAGAGGATGCATGCGTCTATTGCTGACCGGAGCAAGCGGACAACTGGGCGGGTATCTCCTGCGGGAAATCGTATCCCGCGAATTGCCCGTGGTCGCCTGGAGCGGCTCCCGTACCGGCCGGCTCTTCGGCGTCGAACTGCAACCGGTAGACCTGGCAGACCCCGCACAAACGGTCGCGGCGTTTCGCCAGGCCGCCCCGACGGCCGTCATCCACGCCGCGGCAATTGCGGCCATCACGGAGTGCCGCCGCGATCCGGCACGAGCCCAGCGTGTGAATACACATGCCACCGCTGTCCTCGCCGACCTGGCCGAGCAAGCAGGGGCCCGCTTTCTGCTGGTTTCTACAGACCTGGTATTTGATGGCGAAAAGGGCTGGTACCGTGAAGCGGATGCGCCCTGTCCGCTCTCCATGTACGGCCGAACCAAGGCCGCCGCGGAGACGCCAGTCGTCGGCATCCAGCGAAGTCTCGTGGTGCGCCTGAGTCTGCTGTTCGGTCCCGGCATCGTCGGCCGGCCTTATTTCTTCGACGAACAAGTCGCCGCTATTCGCGAAGGCCGGCCAATCACCCTGTTCCGCGATGAATGGCGGACCCCCGTCAGCCTGGCCACGGGTGCGCGGGCCCTGGTGGCGCTGGTGCAGTCCGACGTTGGCGGCATCTTGCACCTGGGCGGGCCCGAACGCTTGAGCCGGTGGGAGATGGGCCAGCGCCTGGCGGCTTTCCTGGGCGTGGAACCTTCGGGCATCGAAGCTGGGCTGCGGAGCAGCGTGCCCGCTGCGGAACCCCGGCCGCGCGATACTTCACTCGATTCTTCCCGCTGGCGTGAACTCTTCCCCAAACAGCCGTGGCCGACGTGGTCGGCGGCACTCAGCGAAATGGCAACCGAGCCACACTTTCCTAATCGATAAAGCCAACCGTTCCAGTCGGTCGGATCGAATGCATTGGAACGCCCGTCCTCTGTTCCGAAGTTCGGCCGGCATCTAGAATTACTCGGGCGCGTGAGGATGGCGGCCGATTTTGCTTATGATTTGGCTGCGTCTTTTTCTCCAGATGGGCAGGCGCTGTTCCCTATGCACCGAACCTCCTCGCACCTGGGCATGACGCGGCGGCTGTGGGCGATTCTGTGTCTGCTCTGGCCCTTGGCCGTCTTCCCCAGCAATCCGGGACGCCATGCGGCCGAGGCTGCCACATTCTCCGTCCAGGAATCGACGCCCGAATCTACCACACTCCCCTATGCGAACCCGCTCCAGGCACGCTTGCAGCATTTGACACGATTGGGCGCCGACCGCTGGCAGGCGGCCGGCTGCCGCGGGAAAGGCGTTAAAATCGCCATCCTTGATACCGGTTTCCGCGGTTACCGGGACTACCTGGGACGAGCATTGCCGGAACACGTCACCGTCCGGTCATTTCGAACGGATAGCAACCTGGAAGCGAAGGACAGTCAACACGGCATCCTCTGCGGAGAAGTGATCCATGCACTGGCTCCTGACGCGGAGCTTCTCCTGGCCAACTGGGAGCCGGATCGTTCGGACCAATTTCTCGCGGCCGTTCGGTGGGCGCGCCAGCAGGGTGCACGGATCGTCTCTTGTTCGCTTATCATGCCGAGCTGGAGCGATGGCGAAGGGGGCGGGGCGGTTCATGCGTCTCTGGCTCGCCTGCTCGGCGATGGCGGGGACGCGGGTGACCTGCTCTGCTTTGCCAGTGCCGGCAATACCGCTCAGCGACACTGGAGTGGCGTTTTCCAGGACGGCGGGCGTGGGTTGCATGCCTGGCTGCCGGGGCAGGAAACGAATGCACTGACCCCCTGGGGAGAAGAGCGCGTCTCCGTGGAGCTTTGCTGGCAAACCAAGGCCGATTACGATTTGATGGTGTACGACGAAACCGCAGCCACCGAGGTCGCCCGCTCGAACGCCCGTGCGGGCTCGCCGCGCGGTTCAGCAGTGGCCCGCTTCGTGCCGAAAGCTCAGCACATATATGGCGTCCGAATTCGCCTTGCCCACGGTCCAGGTGGTCCCTTTCACGTTGTCGCGCTCGGGGCTAGCTTGCAGGTTGCCAACGCGAAAGGGAGCATTCCCTTCCCGGGGGACGGACCGCGCATCATCGCCGTCGGGGCAGTGGATCTGAATGGCCAGCGGATGCTCTATAGCTCGTGTGGGCCGAACTCCCCGCAGCCGAAACCAGACTTGGTCGCTCCCGTGCCGTTTCCAAGTCTGTGGCGTGCCCGACCATTTTCGGGTACGTCGGCGTCGGCACCCCAGGCAGCCGGATTGGCCGCCCTGTGGTGGTCGCATTATCCGGATTGGACCGCCGCACAGGTTCGCGCGGCCCTGAATTCGTCGGCCTGCGACCTCGGACCGCCGGGCCATGACTACGAGACAGGATATGGTCTGATTACGCTTCCCGGGATCGAAGGGGTATCAAACCTCCGCCTGGGCAAGGACCAGTCCAACAAAATCGAGCAGCACAACGCGAACCGTTAACTTGCTGTGCACGTGTTCGGAGCAGCGCTGCGCTGCCAATTCACACAAACGGCTGAAGAAGGAATCCAATTCCCATCCCTGCACGAGCGCCTGCACATGCCGAGCCGTATTGGCCGAGGCAATCGCTGTCGCCAGCCCATCCGCGGCCCCCAGCTCTCGGGCCAACTGTCCCAGGAACGCGCAATCGACCTGATTACCGGCGACATGGGTTTGCATCTTCCCGGCGGCAATCTTCGATAACTTGCCGATCATGGCGCAAACAGACACCAACGGTACGCCGCGCTCGGCTGCCCGCTGGAGACACGCCCCGGTAAAGATGCCCATTTGCACGAAAGCCATTTCTGGGAGTTCGGCGAGAAGACGGCGTGCGTAGGCTTCGCTGCGGCCGCCGGTAGTCAGGACAATGTGCTGGATGCTGTTTGCCGCGGCCACGTCAATGGACTGAAGCACCGAGGCCCGCCATGCCGCCGTCGACATGGCGCGGACGATGCCCGTGGTGCCCAGGATGGAAATGCCGCCGACAATACCGAGGCGCGCGTTCAGGGTTCGTTTGGCCAACTCTTCGCCGTCGGGAACACGGATGGTCACAAGAACGCCCGGGTCCGGTTGATCACTACCCATGATTTCTGCGACGGCCTGGCAGATCATGCGCTGCGGTACGGGATTGATTGCCGGGCTCCCGACCGGCAACTCCAGGCCGCGCTGCGTGACCACGCCGACGCCTTGGCCCCCCCGCAAATGGATCCCCGGCTCCGAGACCCGTTGGACGGCTGCAAAGATTTCTGCTCCGTGTGTCACGTCGGGATCATCACCGGCGTCCTTGACCACGCCGCAGCAGGCGACGTCATCCTGCCATTCCAGCGTGTTGATGGGAATCTCCAACACACGCTGGATGGGGAGATGGATGGGAACGGTTTGGGGCCAACCCTGTTCGAGCAGAACGATGCAGGCGGCCTTGGCAGCGGCGGCAGCGGCGGTTCCGGTGGTAAATCCCTGGCGGCGACCGCTGGTGTCCCGCGGCGGCACGGTAAGCCCACGGACAATCTTGCGTGCCGGACGACTTGCCGACATGGTTCAGCCAGCCTTTCGAGCCGCATGACCGGCTCGGCACCGAAGTACGGAGTACCCGGGACTCCGTACTCGGAGAGGTCTTCGCACGGCCACGCCGGAAAAGGAATTCTACTACGCGTTACTCCCTTGCCACTCCAGCAACGCATTGACAGCCGCGGCCGTTGTCGCGGAGCCGCCCTTGCGGCCCACACACGTAAGGTATGGCACCTGCGCTTGATTCAGCAAGCGGTCTTTGGCTTCGATCACTCCGACAAATCCGACGGGCATGCCTACAATCGCTGCCGGCCGCCATGCTTCCTCTTCGATGAGACGCACCGCTTCGGCCAACGCGGTCGGCGCATTGCCGATCGCGAGGATGGGGGATGGATGTCGCCGGGCCGCCAACCGAATCCCCGCGGCTGAGCGCGTGAGCCCAGCAGCCTCCGCCAAGGCGAGCGTCTCTGCGTCGTTCAGATAACAGGCTAGCGTCTGTCCCCCCCACGCTGCGCATGCACTGCGAATCCCGGAGAGGACCATTTCCGTGTCGGTGACGATCGGAAGCTGGGATCGGCAAGCGGCGTGAAATGCCTCGTCGAAATCCGGGCTATAGCGCAGGGTCTCGACAAACTCGAAATCCGCACTTGCATGAATCATTCGCCGGACGATCGAATGAGCCCATGGAGGAAGCGCGTGCGGGCCCATTTCTCGTTCGATGATGGCGAAACTCTCCTCCTGGATATGTCGGCCCAGATCGCTTTCGTGGCGCGGCAGCGGGTTTGCCGGCTGCATAACGCGGTAACCGCGCGGCGTGACCATGCGGCCGTGGAGGACGTTTGTCTGCGGATTACCGACGATGACGACCGTTTCCATGCTGACTCCATCCGGCTTCAGGTCCCCCAAGGTCGTTTGCCAGACACGCTGCCCTGGACGGTACGCTTTCTCGACCAGACCGACCGGCGTGCTCGGCCGGCGTGAACGCAGCAAGATATCCCGTGCGCGGGCCAACTGCCAGGTACGGCGTTGGCTGGCCGGGTTATAGAGAACAACGACAAAGTCTCCGTGTCCCGCGGCTGCCAAACGACGTTCGATGTGATCCCAGGGCGTGAGGAGATCGCTCAGGCTGATACAGGCGAAGTCATGGCCGAGCGGAGCGCCGAGTAGAGCTGCGGCCGCCGTCGCTGCGGTTACGCCAGGAACGATTTCGATCTGAATTTGGGGGGTTTTCTCGGCACACTCCACCAAGAGGCTCGCCATCCCGTAGATCCCGGCGTCTCCGGAGGAAACCAGGGCGACGCGCCGGCCGGCCTCCGCTTGGGACAATGCATCGGCAGCGCGCGCTGTCTCTTCACCGATCGGGCTGGGCCGCAGTTCTGCTTCGAGCCGCAGCGGCGCCAAGAACCGAAGGTAGCCCTCATAGCCCAGGATGATTTCTGCTTCGTGCAGAGCGGTGCGTGCCTCCTCCGTCAGCAAACGGGGATCCCCGGGACCCAACCCAATCACGGAGACTTTACGCACTCTGGCTGATGGCTGCTCTTGGTTGGCTTTCCTTTTGCGTTCGCCATCCTGGCGGACGATCAACAGGGCAAAATAATGGTTTCGCCCGGCCAGCGCGGCACGATCGTGGGTGATCCACTCCTTTGCCGTACTCCCCTCCTCCACGTAAGCCAGGGAATGCGGCAATTCCGAATCCTCGAGGGCCCGCACGATTTCGGGCATGGCGGCCGACGGCTTGAGCAAGCACACCGTCTGAAAGTTCTCGAACACTGGACGGAGATCCTCGCGATGGTAGTTGGCGGGAACTACGGCTAGTAATTCATCCTTCTGCGCCAACGGCCAGCCCACCCGTGCGGCGGCGGCCGTGATCGCGCTGACACCCGGAACGATCTCCGTGGCAATTTCTGGATGCGTCTCGCGCAGCAATTGCCACACGTAAGCCGCTGTGCTGTACAGGGTCGGATCCCCTTCGGTGATGTAAGCCACATCCGAGCCGCGGCGGCACGCATTTGCTATCTGTTCCACGGCGGGACGGTAGGCTGTCCGCCAATCGGAAGCACTCACGGCGCTCATGGGATCCGTGAGCGCCACGCCGATTTCCTGATCCGGCCGCAGATAGGAATGGACAATGTCCCACGCTCGACCTCGCCGGGGCTCGGGGCCCGCATGGTAAATGACGGCGACACGCTGGAGAAGGTGGATCGCCTTGAGCGTCAGCAACTCCGGATCACCGGGGCCGACACCGATGGCCCAGAAGCGGCCCCAAGAATTGACAGTCATGGGTTTCACCGAATGCGTATGCAGGCTTCGGACACGACCACCAAGTGGCCTTCTAAATCCAACTGAAGCAAGCTGAACAAATACTGACGCACAAATGTCAATACAAGATCACGGCCCATCCTCCGCGGCCGGAAGAGAACGATTCCGGAGTACTGCCTGGGCAGATAGGTTTGGATATTGGCGATGCCCTTGTCCAGAGTCAGCAAACCGCGTCCCCCTGCTTGAACCTTGGCGAGAAGGACAGCATCCGGCACGCCGGCCAGCCGCTCGTCTTTTCCAGTGTCGGCATCGTGACCCAGCGCGCACAGATCGTCGCGAACCTCGGCCGGCAGGTTCTCGTCAACTTTGAACCTCATAGCTCCGCCAACGGCAGCAGGCTCTCTTCGCGAGCTAGTTCCGCCGCATAGGCAATCGTTGCATCAATGTGCTCGGGCCTCAACGATGGGTAGCTCCCCAAAATCTCCGGGCGAGTTGATCCAATGGCCAAGCTGAGGGTCGCTCATCCGGTATTGCCGCCAGTTGACCATTGATGACGTCAGTTTAGCATGGTTCAAAGAGATCCCACCCCGCGAACTTCGCCGCGCATTCTCCATGCTAACATGCGAAGGCAACAGATGCATCCCGACCGTCTGCGCGCGGAAGAATGCCGATTCCGACGTGCCCTCGTTCCCCTCTTGCATCAGCGCCAAATCCTGTCAAGATAATGCCACTTGTGTATCCTACGCTGGCCGACCGATTCAAGGAGTCCCTGCACCATGCGCACCCTGGCTGCCACAGCAGTTTTCTTGCTTGCCCTCCCCTGTGTCCGCGCCGCCGACGCCGATCAACCCAATACGCTGACACCGGCCGAAATTGCCGACGGCTGGATTCTCCTGTTTGACGGAAAGACGACGTTTGGGTGGAAGGCCGAAGGCGAGGCCAACGTCCAGGATGCTTCCCTGGTCCTGGGCGGCAAAACGGCAACGCGCGCTATTTCGACAACCGAGTTCGGCAATTGCGAGATCCGCCTGGAATACAAAGGACGGATGCAGATGGCCTTTGATGCCGACGGAAGCACGGCCGCGCTCGGAGCCGTCAGTCCGTCGGCTTGGCAGACATGGCATGCCAAAGTCCAGTTCGATGCAGCCAAAAGTTCCGGAGGTGTATCCTTCACATCCAAAGTTGCACACCAAGTGGAGATGGACGTGACGTACAAGTGCGATCACCTCCGGTTCCGGTTGGAGGTTCCCGCGGGTGAGCAGGTTTCACTCCGCAACATCAAGCTCAAGCCCCAGGGTCTCAAACCGCTTTTCAATGGCAAGGATCTCACGGGCTGGAAAGTATTCCCAGGAAGGAAGTCGCAGTTTACCGTCACGCCGGAAGGCTGGATCCACGTGAAGAACGGCCCTGGCGACTTGCAAACGGAAGGACAGTGGGATGATTTCGTCCTGCAAATTGACTGTCTCACCAATGGCGACCGCCTCAACAGCGGCGTTTTCTTCCGCTGCCGGCCCAATGAGTATCAGAACGGCTATGAAGCCCAAATCCACAACGGCTTCACGGCCGAGCCGACAAAGGAATATACGCTTGAAGAATATGATCCCAACACCCATCAGCTCATGGGCAAGAAGAAGGCCAAGTATACGGCCATCGATTACGGCACCGGTGCTATTTATCGCCGCATCCCGGCCCGGTTCCAGGCAGCCAAGGATCGTGACTGGTTCACCATGACCGTCATCGCCCGCGGCAACCACATCGCGACCTGGGTGAATGGCATTCAAATGGTGGACTGGACGGATAACCGTCCGCCCAGCGAGAACGCCCGCAACGGCTGCAAGCTTGGCAAAGGCCCGATCAGCCTGCAAGGGCACGATCCGACCACCGATCTAAATTTCCGCAATATTCGTCTTGGGGAATTTCCCAAGTAATCCAGTTTCTCTCCACTGAACGAAGGGAAGGACCATCATGACTGAACTCAATCGCCGGACATTCCTTGGCGCCTCGGCCATGTGGGCCGCGGGGCTGGCCAGGGCGGACGACAAGAAGCCGGTATCGGCCAACGAAAAAGTGACTGTCGCCCTCATCGGCTGCGGCGGCATGGGCCGAGCCAACTTGCACGATTTCATGCGTCTGCCTGACTTCGAGATTGCCGCCCTCTGCGATGTGGATCCGACGCATATCCAGGATGCTATGAACGACGTCCGCAAGGCAAACCGACCAACCGACAAAGTCCGGACCGAAAAGGATTTTCGCAAAATCGTCGACCGCAAGGATATCGACGCGGTCATCGTCGGTACCCCAGACCACTGGCACGCCTATGTGTTGATCGCAGCCTGTGCCAATCAGAAGGATGTCTATTGCGAGAAACCGCTGTCGCACAACATCGTCGAAGGCCGAGCTATGGTGAACGCCGCCCGGCGGAACAAGCGGATCGTGCAAATCGGCACGCAACAGCGCAGCGGCCAGCATTTCCAGGACGCGGTCCACTATGTGCAGTCGGGAAAGCTGGGCAAGATCACGCTTTGCCGTACCTGGATCACGAACCGTTCCCGGCCGGACGACATCGGCGACCCGCCCGATGGAGGCGAGGCTCCCAACGGTGCCGATTACGACCTCTGGCTCGGACCCGCTCCCAAGAGGGCGTTCAACCGCAACCGCTGGCATCATAACTTCCGCTGGTTCTGGGACTACGGCAACGGTTTGTGCAATGATTGGGGCGTGCACCTCAACGACATTATCCTCTGGGGCATGAGGGTGTCCGCCCCTCTTTCAGTTTCGGCCGTCGGCGGCAAACAGGAAATGAAGGACAACAGCGACACGCCGGACACGCTCGATGTGTACTACGAATATCCCACTTTCACGCACATCTACACCGTCCGGCGTGGACGGACGCTGTTCGGCTTCCATGGCAAGGACCACGGCATGGAGTTCCAGGGGACGGACGGCATGCTCACGCTGGACCGCGGCGGCTGGTTCGTCACACCAACAGGGGATCGGCTGGCAGCGGAGAAGCATGGCAGCTCGGAACAACATTTTGCGCACGTGAAGAACTTCCTGCACTGCATCCGCAATCGCAGCGAAAAGACCGCCTCCGATATCGAAGACATGCACCGGGCGACCATTACCGCGCACCTGGCGAACATCTCCTACAAGATCCAGCGCAGAGTTTACTGGGATTCCGAGGCTGAACGCTGTTATCGTGGCTATGATTCGGTGACCAAGAAACCGGTGCACGAAGATGCCCAGGCCAACGGGTACCTGTTACGGGAACCACGGCCACCATGGTCGTTAACGATTTGACAGGGTTCCCGACTGACCCGCGTGGAGGTGCTCGGCACGATGGTTGGATGCGGTCAAACGAAACCTTTGCCCCACACCTGGGCCAGTTCCACGAGCATCCGAACCGCCGCGGCCATCTCCTCCAGGCAGGTCCATTCCAGAGGGGAATGCAGGTTGTGTTCCCCTGCGAAAAGGTTCGGCGTAGGCAGGCCCAATTCCGTCAGCCGGGAGCCATCGGTGCCGCCCCGCACAATCGTTCGCCGGGGCTCGATTCCCGCCCGCCGCATCGCTTCTTCGGCGAACTTGACGGCCCGAGGTTCTCGCGCCAGTCCCTCGGTCATGTTGCGGTACTGCGGCGTGATCTGCACGCCGATATTCGCCAGCGGAAACTCGGCCATGAGCAGGCGCGCCGCCGTCCGCAAGAGCTCCGCCTGATCCGCCAGGCGGGCCGTGACGAAGTCCCGCAGCAGGATCCGAAGCGTTACTTCGGCAACGCCTCCTTCGATCCGATACGGGTGCAGAAAGCCGTCGCGGTCGGCCGTCGTTTCCGGAGCCAGCGTGCGGCGCGGCAGCCGGTCGAGGAGCATTCCCGCCAGGCGCACGGCATTGATCATTTTGCCCTTGGCGATCGACGGATGAATATTGACGCCAGTTACCGTGACGACGGCCAAGTCGGCGGAAAAGGTTTCCACATCGAGCTCGCCTTGCCCGCCGCCATCGAGCGTGTACGCAGCGGAAACGCCGAGATTCTTCACATCCAGGTGATCGACGCCATGTCCGATCTCTTCATCGCACGTGAAGCAGATGCGAACGGGACCATGGCGGATCTGCCGATGAGCCTGTAGGTGGGCCGCAGCCTCCATGATCACTGCAATCCCCGCCTTATCATCGGCTCCGAGAAGAGTGGTACCGTCGGTGGTGATGATCGTGTTGCCTTTGAGCCGGGCGAGCTCCGGATTGTCGGCGGCGCGCAGGATCTTGCGGGCTTCGCCTGGCAAAACGATGTCGCCGCCGGCATAATCGCGGTGCACGATGGGTTTGACATTGTGGCCGCTGGTCTCCGGCGACGTGTCCAGATGGGCCATCCAGGCGATGCCAGGACTGGAACTCGCCACGGTAGACGGAATGGTCGCAAGAATGATTCCGTGGCGATCCTGGGCCGCGTCATTCAAACCCAAGGCTTGTAGCTCGCTCACCAGGAGCCGGCCGAGCTCGAGTTGACCGGTCGAGCTGGGATAGGTGGTGGCCCTCTCATCGGCCTGTGTGTCAAAACGCACATAGCGGCAAAAACGATCCAGCAAGCTGTTCATCATCCCTCCGCATCCGAAGAGTGTCCATCGACGCCGATTTTTGGGCAAATCTTGGCCAACGTGCACTCCGCACAATTAGGTTTGCGCGCATGGCAGACTTGGCGTCCGTGATGAATCATGCGATGGCTGAACATCGTCCATTCCAATGGCGGGAGGAGGCGCATCAAATCGCGCTCAATTTTTTCGGGGTCTGTTTCTTGGGTCAAGCCCATGCGGTAGGAAAGGCGCTTGACATGGGTATCAACCGTAATTCCCGGTACATCATAGACATTGCCGAGGATCACATTGGCGGTCTTGCGGCCAATACCGGGCAGCTGGACAAGCTCCTCCATCGTTTGGGGCACTTGGCCATCATACTGACGGATCAATTGTTCACAACATGCTTGAATGTTGCGTGCCTTGTTGCGGAAGAAGCCGGTCGATTGGATCGCCCTTTCCAGCTCGTGCGGTTCCGCCGTGGCGTAGGCCTTGGCATCGGGGAAACGGGCAAACAAGCCGGGCGTAACTTGGTTCACCCGGGCATCGGTACACTGTGCGGAAAGGATCGTGGCAATGACGAGCTGTAATGGATTCTCATAATGGAGAGCACATTGGGCGTCGGGATACCGTTGTGCGAGAGCCCGAAGGATCCGCCGGGCCCGTGTGCGGACTGGATTGGAGCTACTCATGAGTCCCAATGGTAACACGGCCGCCGGAAAGGTAAAGCGGAAATGGACCGTTCGCCAAGCTCGATCCGGCAGCAACGTGGAGGATCAGCCGCTATCGAAGGCAGTGGAGTGCTATTCCCCGATTCTCCAAACCACTTTATTGCGCGCCATGCGGAGCAGGTCGATCACTTCTCCGAGCCCCGTTCGGTCCAGGTTCTTTGCCATCGTCAAGCAATCGTCAATCTGTTCTTCGAGCGTTTCCAGGCCATTGCTGGCCCGGCTGCGCGTGCTTACTGCGGCCGGAGCGGCCGACTGCTCGCCAATGCCAAGCCCCAAGCGGCGTCGCTTCCGCAGCAGGCTCTTCAAGTTGGCCAGGTTGGAGCGGATGGGGTTGGGCATGGCAGTCGCACCATGGTCCGCTTTCCAACGCTCCACAAGCACCTGGTTGCTCTTGCTATCCAGCAACTCCGGATGTTGCGCAAAGATTTTGCGAAAATAGCCACTAACCGTTTCTCCACCCTTCGATCGCCGGGTGCGCGTCTTGGCCATGATTTCAACTCCTGTAGCAATGAGAATACCAACAGAGGAATTCTATGGGCGGACTACGGTACTGCAAGTGGCTGGCACGCCCGCAATTGTTGGGCTAACATCCTTTACGCATGAGCAATGCGATGGATATGTGTGAGCAATGATATGCGAATGGCGACATCCAGAGTAGAGATCACCCTGTTTCAATACGGGAATTTGTCGTCTAGCGGTGCGGAGGCCAACTCGATCAGGAATGTTGCCAAACGCTCGACGAGCACGTCCATTAGACGTTGTCCCTTCTCCGCAGTAGCTGTGCGTGGATCTCCGAGCCCCGTATTGGTGCTGACCAGATGCCAGGGACGCGTGATGCTTACCCAGTTGCGATTGAGGGCATCGAAGCGGCTCGGCCGTGCGGCGCCATCATCCGCCAATTCGATGTGGACAAGCTCCGGGAAGAATGCCAGGCCCAGGCTCGTCTCGACTTCATCCGCATGTTCCCCGGGCTTTTCAAAAATCTGCGGATAAACATCCTGGGCCATACGAAACCAATCACATAGGAATAGCACGACGCGGCTGCGGTGGTGCAGTTCCCGCATCAAGGGCTTGAGCTCATTTCCTCCGTGGCCATTCAGCAGGACCAATTTGCGCACGCCTTGCCGTTCGAGCGAATCGGCCAAGTCGGTCAAGATCCGAAGCAATGTGCTCGGGGTGACGCTACAGGCCAAGGCCCCAGGCACCTTCAGGTGATTGGTGTTAACGCCATAGGGAACGGTGGGCAGGAGCAGGACACGGGCACCGGCATGATAGGCTTTCGCGCAGCAGCGGTCGGCAATCGCTTCCACCTCGAAATTGTCAGTGCCATAGGGCATGTGCAAGTTATGCGGCTCCGTCGCCCCGAACGGCAGCACGGCAACTTCCCAGCGCTGCGCTCGGATCACGGCATGACTCTGTTCCGCCAGTCGCCACTCGCGCATGAAATCCTCACCTGGCTTCCGCCGCATGCAGCTTAGAGTTTCGCGGCGGATCGCAGAACCGCGCGGTTCTGCGATCCGCCGCGAAGCGGCAGAAAACGATTCCTATCGGCTGGCGATCCCATCCGCCGGATCCTTCCCGTTGACCCACGGACCTGCCAGCTTCTGGTAGTCCGGCGGCTCCAGCAAGCTGCCGACTTCATCGGCGTGCCAACCGATGACTTGATTCGGTTTGCCGTGTTTCTTGCTGCGCTGCTCCCAATGATGGGACCAGCTGGCGTCGGCAAGGATCGGCTTGCGTTGTTCCTTGTCCCAGAAGAATGCCTTCCCCTCTCGATAGCTCTGCACCCCCATGTTGACAGTAGTGAATGCCGCGGCGCCCAGTTCTGGTGTGCTCAGCGTTTCTCGGTTGCGGCTGCGGACGCATTCCAGATAGTTTTCCCACAGGGCCTGCGTATCCTGATTCCCCTTGGGCGGGTTGCAATCGACAAATTCGCCCTTGATCGATTTCTCCAATCGTGCCGCGGTGCCGGCTCCTCCCTTGGGATCATCCGGAATGATTTCAAATCCGCCGTTTACAAACTTGATGGTGCCCAGGTGGCCGCGGATTACTTCCTCGATGGGATACCGATTGATCATGGTGGCCGTGATGATGAGCTGACAGCCTTCATTGTAATCAGCAATCACGGTGGCTACATCGGGCACATCGCGGCCGTCATATTCCAGGTACAGGCCACCCGCGCCGACTACACGAGCAGGATACCGCACGCCCATGGCAGCGATCATATGGGTCGTTTGATGCACGAAGAGATCGGTAAACATTCCGCCGCCGAACGGCCAATAGCAACGCCACTGGCCATAAATGGCCCGGTCGAAGGGAATACTCGGGCCCAGCGGCACGCCGGACTCAACGCTGAAGTTGTGGCCCAGGAACATGTCCCAATCCACGGTTTTCGGCGTCATGTCCTTGGTGAGCTTGTAATACCGCCATTGCCCAACCGAGGAATTGCGGTAATAACTGGTCTGTGCCTGGGCGATATGGCCGATCTTGCCATTCCGAATCAGTTCGTTTGCCTTTCGCCACGTGGGATCCGCCATCGACTGGACGCCGACCGTCATCACACGGTTGTGCTTCTTCATCGCATCGACGACGGCGTGCGCCTCGGAAATGGTCTTGGTCATGGGCTTTTCGCAATAGACGTCCTTGCCGGCGGCGGCGGCATCGATCGACATCTTGGCGTGCCAATGATCGGGCGTGGCGATGCAGACCACATCGACTTCCTTGAGATCCAGAACACGGCGATAGTCCTTGGTGACATGATCCTTGTCCTCGGCCTTCAGCCCGCAGCGGGCGGCCGATGGATAAAGTCCCCGTCCGCCCGGATACGCTTCCGTGTTACCATCCCACACATCGCAGACGGCCACCGCGGCCACTCCCTTGTTTTGTTTCTGCAGCTTCGTGATGATGCCAATGTGTTCCTGGCAGCGGCCCCCGGTGCCCAGGAAGGCGACGCCAATGCGGTCATTGGCGCCCAGCACCCGACTGGCGCTGGCGGCGGTCAGCGATAAGGCGGCCGTTCCGGCGGCGGTCGTTTTGAGAAAATCCCGACGGTTGACCTTGGATTTCGGCATAGCAATATTCCTCCCACAAAGTAAGTCCGGGGTATGGCCGCGAGCCGGTGGCGAGCGCTCGCTGTTGCTGCGCGGCTAGACCGGAGTTGATGAACCACTCAGGGCCGATGCTGCTCGAGCAGCCAGGTATATAGTTCCGGCGTCGCATAGGCCTTGTCCCAACTGTTATGGCCGACGCCCGGGTATTCCGTGTACTCGGGATGCCCGCCGGCTTTCTTGAGCGCCTCCACCATGCTCCGTGAACGCTCAACGTTAACCGTTGGATCCGCTTGGCCGTGAAAACACCAGCAGGGAATATCCTTGATCTTCTCCGCCTGCATCGGGTTGCCGCCGCCACAAATCGGAACGATGGCCGCCCAGCGATCGGGATACTTGGCGGCCAAACTCCACGTCCCAAAACCGCCCATCGACAGGCCCGTGAGATAAATCCGCTTGGCATCGATCTTGTAGTCTTTCTGCACTTCGCCCAGCATGGCCAGGGCACGCTGCGCATCGGGACCGTCTGCTTGCCAATTGTGAGGGTTGGCCTCACAGCGTGGGATGATCACGAAAAACTGGAATTGTTCTTCGCCAAGCTTCTTGATGGCGGGGCCGATGCCCACGTCGACGGGAGCCTTTTTGCCGCCCTCCCGTTCACCGGCGCCGTGCAAGAAAAGAAGCAGCGGATAGGGCTTCGCGCCGGTGTAGCCTTGGGGCACGAACAAAACATACTTCGCCTCCTTGCCATCCGCGTTTTTGTGAACGCGCTCCACGAAACCGTGTTCCTTCGCCTTGGCAGGCCGGGCAAAGCCTAGCCATAGGACCGCCGCCAATGTCACCACCACGAGTTTCAGTGCCGTCATCCGGAATTCCCTCAGCAAAGACCGTGTGAAGATTCCACCATAACATACCGCCGAAGCCGCTGCCACCGACTCTCGATGAATTCTGTGACTATGCTAGCCCGAAGCGCCAGTACGGAACCTCTTCGCTAACGATTCGGGCTGGTGGGATCTCCTCTGCCAAATACATTAGCCGGTAGGCAAAAATAGGAAAGGCTTCGGATCCTGTGGGGATAAACCATGCCAACCTGCGATATCCTCATCGTGGGCGGTGGTGTCATGGGCGTCAGCATTGCGCATGCTCTGGCTCAGCACCGCGCCGGCCGGATCATCGTGCTGGAAAAGGCCTACCTGGGCGCCGGCTCCAGTGGCAAGTCCGGAGCCATCATCCGCCAGCACTACTCCAACCGGCTGACTGCTCAGATGGCCCAAAAAAGTTTGCGAGTGTTTGAGCATTTCGACGATGCGGTCGGCGGTCCACCAGTATTCACACACACCGGCATGGTTGTTGTCGTCAATCAGCGCGACCGATCCGGTCTGGAAGCCAACGTGACCATGCAGCGCGAGCTTGGGATTGATGTACGCATGGTTTCACGTCAGGAGCTGGCGGACATCGACCCGAACGCCTGCCTTGCCGAGGATGAGCTGGCGGCCTATGAGGCTGAAGCGGGCTACGTCGAGGCGGTGCAGGTCGTGGCTTCGTTTGCCGAGGCCGCGCGCCGGCAGGGCGTCGACATCCGCCAGGGGGTCGAAGTCAAAGCCATCCTCCTCGAAGGTGGTCGCGTCCTGGGTGCGGAGACCACTGAAGGGCAGTACCATTGCAGGACGATCATTCTGGCGACCGGCCCATGGGCGGCACGGCTGGCGCAAAAGATTGGCGTTGCGCTTCCGGTACAGGCATGTCGGACCCAGGTCGCCCTCTACCGCCGGCCAACTGATTGCGGCCGTTCTTGCCCGGTCTACGGCGACTTCGTGCAGGGACTTTACTTCAAGCCCACGCATGGGGATATCCTGCACGCGGGCAGCATTGCCGGGGAGGAGGTGCAGAACCCGGTCGATCCGGATCACTACAACGAGGCGGCCGACGGCGATTGGCTTCCCGGCGTGCGGCAACGCCTGAGCCGACGCTATCCCGCCATGCAGCGCGGCTACGGCCGGGGCGGTTACGGGGCCCTGTATGCGATCACGCCCGACTGGCACCCGATCCTGGACCGCTGTCCTGGCCTGGAGGGCGTCTACTGCGCAGTCGGCTTCAGTGGCCACGGGTTTAAAATGTCGCCGATCGTCGGGCAGCTGATGGCCGAGCTGATCGTCCACCGTCAAGCGACAACCCTCGACATTACCCCGCTGCGCTTGGCTCGCTTTGAGCAAAAGGAGCCCATCAAGACGCCGCATGCTTACGGTGTCATGGCCTAACCCCCGTCCGCTCCTTGCGGAGCTCCTCCAGACGTTGGCCAAGGGGTTCGAGCCGCTCCTGCTGCACCGCTAATGCATCCGGCGTTGCGGTCCAGGCGGTGATCGCCAGGAGGCGTTTGTCTTCGCTCCACTCCTGCAAGTAAAGCTGGGGCGGTGGCTCGGCCAAAATCCGCGTGTCGGCCCGGAGCGAAGTCAGCAACGCATTCTTGACGGCTTCCAGATCGTCCTGCGGTTTGAGCGGCAACAGCCATTGCACCCGGCGGGTCAGCAAAGCAGTGAGGTTGCGGACAGGCAAATTGGTGAGTTGCGTATTCGGAACGGTGATCCGTTGGTTATCTGCCGTGATCAGCTCGATATGAAAGGGGAGCAGCTCCGTAACTTTGCCGCGGATATCACCCAATTCGATTTGATCGCCGACTCGGACCATCCGAAAGGATAAAACCAGGAGCCCGGAGGCGAAGTTGGCCAGCGAGCTTTGCAGCGACAACGCCACGGCCAGGCCCGCGGCGGCAAGCACCGTCAGCAAGGACGTGGTCTCGACCCCCAGCTGCTGGAGCACGGCCAGGATCACCACGACGACGATAGCCGCCCGGAGCGAGTTCACCACAAACGAAGCCACGGACGGATCGGCCCGGCTCCGCTGCACCCTGTGCCGGATCGGGCCGACCAAGAAGTGAACCGCCAACCAGCCCGCGGCCACGATCAGCACGGCGCCCAAGAGCCGGCCAGCGTAGGCCCAGGCGACACCACCGGTCATCGACACGTGCTCGAAGGTGATCTGTCCCAATGGGTGCATCGGTGAACCTTGCTTCCACCAGCTGGACGAGGAAGATTAGATGACCGTCCCATCGGGCACGATGCTCGCCTTGGGGATGACTACGACCCCGTCCCGGATTACATAATTCGTCCCGTCATCGGTTTGCAGTCGCCGCCGGTTGACGATCTGAACGTTGCGGCCGATGCGGCAATCTTTATCCAAGATGGCTTGTTCGACGGTCGACCCGTCCCCCACGCCGAAATCGGGGATACCCCGACGGCGATTCTCCCCTCGTTCCCCTTCGGTCTCGAACCGATCGGCCCCGATCATGATGCTGTTGCGCAGGGTGGCACCCTGGCCGATGCGACTACGGACGCCGATCACACACCGCTCCAGGCGCGTCCCGGGTTGGATTACACAACCGTCGCTGACCAGGCATTGCTCCAGGCGGGCATCGCTCATGCGGGAAGCGGGCAGAAAGCGCATGCGGGTATAAATGACCCCCTCAGGGCTATGAAAATCAAACGGGGGTTTATCGCTGGCCAAGGCCAGGTTGGCCTCGTGATAGGATTTGACCGTCCCCAGGTCTTCCCAGTAGCCATCGAACAGATGGGCCTGAACATGATGCGTGCGGATGCTGCGCGGGAACACTTCCTTGCCAAAATCGGTGGCCAAAGGGGGCGAGTTGAGCAATCGGATCAGGATGTCGCGATTGAACAGGTAAATGCCCATGCTTGCCAGGTACTGCCGCCCCTTGCTCTCGATGCCGTGCTGCCGAATCCAATCTTCGGACATGCACAGGGGCTTGAGCTGTTCCTCGGTCTGCGGCTTTTCGACGAAACCGACGACCCGGCCGGTGTCGTCCAGCCGGACAATCCCAAAGCTGGCCGCCTGACTGGCGGACACCGGCAGCACGGCAATCGTCACATCGGCCTGGCCCTCGCGGTGGACCTTGATCAGCTGCCGAAAATCCATCCGATAGAGCTGATCGCCGGAGAGAATCAACACCTCGTGCGCCCAATCTTCCTGGATGTAGCGGATATTTTGCCGGACAGCGTCGGCGGTTCCCTGGTACCAGTCCGCCGCTTCGTTCGTTTGCTGGGCGGCCAGCACTTCGACGAATCCCTGGCTGAACGGGTCGAATTTATATGTGTTGGCGATGTGCCGGTGCAGGCTCACGCTCAGGAACTGCGTCAAGATGTAGATCCGGTTGATGTCGCTGTTGATGCAGTTGCTAATCGGAATATCGATCAGCCGATACTTACCGGCGATCGGAACGGCTGGTTTGCTGCGGAGTTGCGTGAGGGGATACAGACGGGTACCGCGCCCGCCGCCCAGGATCAGGCTCAAAACGCTTTGCATCGGAAGCCCCCGCTTCACTCGAAAGGGAAAGGAGCAATCGGTGTCACCCCCGTCTTGCGTTGGTTGTGCCGTCGGCACCTTTCATGGTACCACAAGGAAGAAGCGGAAGGAAAAGTGTATTCTGAGGAAAATGGCGCCGGATGACTGGCTCTCCTTTGAATTGACAAGAAGAATAACCTGTAGCGGCAATACCGGGCTGGGTTCATCCAGCCGGAATGGGACTTGATCGGATAGGGTAACGAAAATCGAATGGGCTCAGCTTTGGAACACCGGGAGGTGTTCGAAGGACCCGCCCAGCGCGGCATGGGCCGGCAGCCCTAGCCAATCCTCGAGTACCGTGGCGTAGACCTGCCGGAAATCGAGCGTGCGCCGCAAGTCGCCGTGGTTGGGGTCCAGATCAAGCAAGCTTGGAGTTCCGCCCACAATTCCGCCGCGGAGATTGGCTCCGGCAAGGAAGACTGGGCCGGCGGTGCCATGATCGGTACCGCCCGAGCTGTTCTCTCGGACTGCGCGGCCAAACTCGCTGAAGAGCAACACCACGACGCGGTCGGCCAGCTGAGCGGCCGCCAGGTCGTCCAGAAAGGCTTTCAGAGCGGCCGACAGCTCAAATAGCAGATTGCTGTGCGGAGCCAGCTGCGCTCTATGGGTGTCATAGCCGGGCTGAAGCGTGTAGAAAATGCGCGTATCCAATCCCCCCTTCAGCAGCTGCGCGATGATCCGCAGCCGTGCGGCGAGGCCGCTTTGTGGGTACCGGCTGCTGTCCGGAATCGCCGCGAGCCGTTGCAGGCGATCGGCTGTGGTATAGGCGTCCAGCATGCTCCGTTGAACAAACGCGGCCATCTCGTCGGCCGGCTCGCCCTCTGCCAAGGCCTTGCGCGGATCGATTCCCGAGTCAAGGGCGAAATCTTCGAGCCGATCGATGGCCGCGGCGCTGCAGCGCCGGCCCCGGATGGCCACGGGCGGCGGGCCGGAACCTACCAACAAGGCCGAGCTGCGCCGGCCGGGCGCGTCGAGACCGCGTCCGAGCCAGCCCGGGCCTTTGTGTTCCTCCGGATCGAGGCGGGCCGTGTGCCAGGTGGCCATGCTCTGGAAGTGCGAGCGGCTCGGGTTCGGGTAGCCGACGCCCTGGATAATCGCAAGCTGTCCTGCCTCCAGGAACTTGCCGAAATTGCCGAGCGACGGGTGTAGGCCGATCTCATCGTTCACCTTGATCAACCGGTCCTTCGGCAGACGCAGCGTCTTCCGGTGCTTGGCATACCCTTCATCGGCGAACGGCACGACGGTGTTGATGCCATCGTTGCCGCCGTTTAGTTCGAGAACCACCAGGATTCGACGGTCGCGCTGCGGGGCAGCGGCATGGGCGGTTCGGGCCAGGAAACCCGGAATGGTTGGGGCCAGAGCGAGCAGGGACGAGTGCTTCAAGAAATCGCGTCGGGTAACCATGAACGTCTCCCCAGGTGAAACGGTCAGATCAGGTGCGCTTCCGGCATGGCCAAGATCCGGGCCACAGCTCGCCGGCCGGCGTCCGCCGTGTCCGTCTCCAACCGAGTGCGCAGCGCCGGTGTTGGGTCGGTTCCGAGCAACAGGCGGGTAAAGAAGGCAACAAGGTCCTGCTCCCCGTAGCGCTCGGCCAAGGCAAGCACTTTCATCGGACCCGGACGGCCGACACGCTTCCCCTCCACCAGAGCCGCGGCATAATTGGCCCGGCCGATGACCGCGCGCGTGGTCAACCAGGATCGGCCTCCCGGCCAGCCGCCGACGTTGGGTGGATAGAACAGATCTTGGCCTAGTTGGCTGCACCACTCGGCCAGTACGAGCGTGCTTGACGGCGGCTCAAACAATTCCAGAGCGCGAGCCGCGCCGATGATGTACTGCACCGGGCTCATCACGCGGTTGCCCAGATTGCGGTCCGCGAAGAAATTCTGCGACCGGAGAACTGTCTCCACGGCCCAGCCGATATCAAGGTTGCGCGCGCGCAGGCCATCCGCAAGGGCACGGGTATCAGCGGTCGAGAGCATCGGCTCGCTCAAGAACAGTTCGCAGATCCGCCCGGTCAGGCGGTGTGCGGTCGCTGGATGCTCCAGAACCATCCGCACCAGATCATCGCCCTTCCAGGGACCGGTGTGGCCAAGGATCGTCTTTTGGCCTGGATCGTGGCGGACCGGGACTTCGGCAAAAAGCTCCTCCTCCAGACTCCAACCGGTGAGGGCGCGGGCGGCTTCTTGGACATCGTGCTCGGTATAATGGCCGATGCCCATGCTAAACAGCTCCATCAGCTCGCGCGCCAGGTTTTCGTTGGGATGGCCCTTACGATTGCTCGGAGCATCCAGCCAAATCAACATGGCCGGGTCGTGAACCACGGCGTTCAGCAGATCCCCAAACAAACCGCGGCCGAGGTTGCGGAACAGTTCATTTTGTCGCCGCATGAGGCCGAGGTTCTCGACTTTGAGATTGCTGGTGGCGAAGTGGTTGTGCCACAGGAGGGCCAGCCGTTCGGTCAGCGGGTCCGGCCCGAACAGCATCCGGTAGATCCACCACGCCTTGAGTCGTGCCGGATCACCGGAGGCAACTGCGGTCTCGCCCAGCAGGTCTGCGGTGCTCTGGAACTCCTCCGGCACGCCAGCGCTGGAGGCCCTGCCGGCGAGGACGCGATCCACACTGGCCTGGGGCCCGTCCCTCAGGTCACGCTGGATTTCGTTCCACGTCGCCGCAAAGCCAGCCCGGCGGTGCAGGTGGACCACGCGGCGGAGGTTCCAGGGCGCCGATGCGCTCGGCACATAAACGGCCCAAGTGCCGACAGCTCCCGATGGACCGATTCTCGCTGGTGATTCCATTGGTGGCTCGCTCCCGGTTAATCCATCCACTTCACTTCCAGATCACCCAAGTGTTTGGTTTCGCCGGGTCGGATCGTGAGGTCCACAGTTTTCTCGTTCCCGATGGCCACGCGAGAGCCCCCCTTGCCGACCACCAAGTTGTAGACCAGCCCGGCCGCAAGGCCTTCGATCCGGAACCGGCCATTCTTGTCCACATCGATCTTTTGCGGGAAGGAGCCTGCCGGGGCACCGTCCGGACGAACCCGGGAACCAGAATGGATTGAAACATTCGTCACCGGTTGACCGTCGGGTGACAAGAGCCTGCCGGTGAGCGTTCCCCACGGTTGAAGAGGGACGCGCACCGGGGCTTGCTCGTCGCCGCGGACCAACAGCCAGCCAGCGAGTTTCTTGGCTTCGTGGACCATCTGGAGCAAGCGGGGTTCATTCGGACTCAAACTCATCAGCGTGAACTTGGCATCCTTCAATGGGTCGTGCTCCCAGTACGCCATCGCGCGCAGGCCCGCCGCGCGGACGCCAGAGATTGGCTTGCCGTCGGGGTCGACGACTGTTCCCTTGAGTCTGGCGCCGGGTTCGAGGACGATGTCGCAGGTGACCGATCGGTCTTCAGGCTTGGGCGTAACCTCGACAAGCGTGTGAAAGTTCCCCGGATAGAGAGAGTAATGCGCTGTTCCGAGGAGCTGGCCGCCCTTGTCCAGCTTATCCTTGAACTGCCCAGCGCCCATGGCCATGCGGTATTTGTCCTCATGAGCACGCACACCGATCACCCCTCGACCCGGCAAGGCCACGAGCCGGAACGTCCCGTCCTTCTGTGTCCAGTCCGCCGGTACATGACCCAGCTGCGGCAGCTCGGCCGCGAGCGGGTGGTCCAGGAAACAGAAATAATCGAACCCTGCTTGCACGCCCTTGCCGGTCTCCTTGTCCAAAACCCGTCCCGTAACCCAGACGCCACGCTTCAATCCCAGATCGAGGTGAACCGGCTCAAGGCCTGGTGCCGGCTCGATGCGCTTGATTACCGCAAGATAGGGGAGGTCGCTCGCACGGGGAAGGTGGCCGAAGGCTTCGGCAATGATCGCATTGCCGGACCGCTTGGGAAGGCCCACGAGCCGGTAACGTCCGTCCTCGTCGGTCGTCGTTCGGACCAGGCCGTTGAGGTCATAGGCGCCGCCCAACCGCTGGCTGCGCACGGTTACACCGGCAAGGGGCTTACCGGAGTCCTTATCGCGGACCACCCCGATAAGGACCTGCGTCGGTGCCGCCACAACGTCAACGGTTGCACCCGAGTAGGTTACGTTGCCTCCAAGCGGCGACGACAGCTGAATCTTGTCCACCCGTCGTGTGATTGCCTTGACCTGCTGGGTGGCAATCTCCGGGCCTTCCACAATGAGACTCACGACGCGGTCCGGTCCGATTCCTTGGATGCGAAACCGGCCATCAGCTCCAGTCTTCACCGGCGGAAACAAAGTAGCAAAGGCCGGGCTATGCAAGCTGGTGAAAACGGCATCGTCCATGCGGTTCGGGTTTTGCTTCTTGGTCCTGAGCGCTTCCAACCAAGAATCCAGTGTGGCCGTGGTAGGCACGTACAGCGTGTCTTCCATCCGGACCGTGGCGTTCGCGACCGGCTTACCCTGGAGATCGAGAACGCGCCCTTGGATCGGCACGTCGTCCTTGACAAGGTGCAGCGCCAACTCACTCGGCTGATCGGGACGGGCCTGTGCCCAGGCGAAGCCATATCCTTGGGCGACCGCAACAACGTAGGTATGATCCCAAGGGTTCCCTCGCAGAGCCGCCTCCTCAATCTTCTTCGATACCGAAAAACGAAATGCCCCGTCCGCGCTGGTCGTGGCCCAGACCCTTTCCGGGACTCGCTCTACCGAGGAGTAAACAAAAACAAGCTTAGCGTCTACCACTGCCCGGCCCTCGGGGTCGAGCACATGGCCACTAAAGATCACAGTTTTTTCGTCGCTTTCGTTTGCACCCGTGGTTGCCGGATTGGTCTTCCCTGGAAGAGCTACCGTGGATTGGCTGCGCTGCGGAGCAGGCAACGGGGAGGCTTCCTGTTGAGCGGGAGACTTGCCAGCAAGCACTTGGCCGGTGAGCACGCATGCACCGGCCAGGGAGCTTACCGTGAACAGCACGACCGTGGCGATTTTGAGCGGGGTCATGGACATACTGGATAAGACTCCTTTGGCCAAGCTGGCGACCTCGGCGGAAGCGACATCGGCCGCGAGTTTCTTGCTGGCCACAAACAATCTGGCGTTCTTGATGGTGGCCCGGACCAGTGCGGGAGACACCGCTGCGGACGCGGCGACCCGGGCCGACTCGGCGGCACACAACGCGGCCGAAAACACCACACCGCGCCGGACCAGCCGTCGGTGGAGGATTTTCCGGGCCTCTGCCAGACGGCTCGACACGGTGCCCTCTTTCCAGCCCAGTTGAGCCGCGGCCTCGGCTCGACTCTTCCCTTCCAGGCAGCAGAGCACGAAGGGGGCCCGGCACCTTTCGGGAAGACGATGAACTTCATGGTCCAGGATGGACTGGAGTTCCCGTAGCGCGGCTTCCATGACGGGTTGCTGCGTGGTGCTCCCCTCGACTTCCCGCAGTTCTTCACTGCGGCGACGTCGGACTCTTTTGGCATTCATGGCGGTCCTGTAAGCAACTCCATACAGCCAGCTCGCCACCGAGGTCGTGCTTCGGATGGAGGCGGCTTTGGTAGCAAAGACCAGGAACGTGACCTGGAAGGCATCGTCGATGTCCTGTTCGTGGTGTAGTACATGCCGGCACACCGAGCGCACGAGCCGGCCATACCGGCGAACCAGGGCGCCAAACGCATCCTCGTCCCTGGTGGCGACGTACTGTTCGAGAAGCTCGGCATCGGTCCGCCGCTGTGCTGCGGACAAACCTGCCACCCGTCGCAGGTGGCCCATTACACAGTCCAATTGTCCGTGTGGCATGGTGGTCAGCCTCTGAAAAATGGGTCTTTCCCTATTAGTGTCTCTCGGGGGGATGCGCGTCTAGTTTTTTGGGAAAAATTCGGGGGAGTCTGTCCGAAAACGGCAGACCCGCTAGTGTGGTCCAAGGGATCTCACCCCGCTTGAATTCCCGAAGGGCATGACGATGATACAACGCATTCAGGTGATGGACTCACACACTGGGGGAGAACCGACCCGGATTGTCATTGATGGCGGTCCGGAACTGGGCAGCGGAACGATTGCCGAGCGCCGCCGGGTTCTGCAAGACCGACACGACTGGCTGCGGTCCGCCGTCGTCAACGAGCCGCGCGGCTCGGATATCCTGGTTGGCGGCTTGCTTTGTCCGCCGGCTGTCTCTTCGTGCACGGCCGGAATCATTTTTTTCAACAACGTTGGCTATCTTGGAATGTGCGGCCACGGCACCATCGGTCTGATGGCCACCCTCGCCTATCTCGGCAGGATCCAGCCAGGAGAGCACCGCATCGACACACCCGTCGGCGAAGTAATCGGATCCTTGGACCCGTCCGGTAGCATTTCGGTACGCAATGTGCCGAGCTACCGGTACGCCAAAGATGTCGCGGTGGAGGTACCGGGGTATGAGCAAGTCGTGGGCGATATCGCCTGGGGTGGAAATTGGTTTTTCTTGGTCAACCATTCACCGCAGCCCCTGATTCTTCAGAACGTCGAAAAGTTAGCTGACTTCACCTGGGCCATTCGGCAAGCTCTCCAACGGCAACGAATTACCGGGAAGGATGGTCAGGAAATCGATCATATCGAGGTCTTTGGTCCGTCCCCGCGATCGGATGTGCATGGCCGAAACTTTGTGCTCTGTCCTGGTAAGGCGTACGATCGGTCACCGTGCGGCACCGGCACCAGTGCCAAATTAGCCTGCCTGTACGCCGACGGAAAGCTGGCGCCAGGGCAGGTTTGGCGGCAAGAGAGCATTGTCGGGAGTGTTTTCGAAGGAACCATCGACGTCGTGGACGGCCGGGTCTATCCGACGATCAAGGGGGAGGCCTTTGTTACGGCAGAGGCCACGCTCCTGCTGGACTCGCGTGATCCGTTCGAGAAAGGAATTCGTCCATGAGCGCAGGACACGGCAAGGTCATCATCGTCGGCTGCGGCGTGATCGGAACGGCCTGTGCCCACTACCTGTCCCAATCCAGCTGGTCTGTCGAGATGATTGACCAGGGCGAATTCGGCCAAGGCTGCTCGCATGCCAACTGCGGCCTGGTTTGTCCCAGCCATGTTTTGCCCCTGGCCGCACCGGGGGCCATCGGCATGGCTCTCAAGGCACTCTTCCGCAAGGATTCGCCCTTCCTCATCAAACCGCGGCTCGATCTAAGCCTTTGGAGTTGGCTGGTCCGCTTTGCGCGGCGGTGCAATGCGGAGGATATGATGGAATCAGCCCAGGCCATCCATGCGTTGTTGCAATCGTCGCGGTCCCTCTACCAGGAACTCATGGAAAAGGAGCCGCTCGATGCCGAATGGGAAACGCGCGGGCTCTTGTTCGTGTTCCGCTCCGCCAGGCCAATGGAACACTACGCCGAGACGGATCGACTGCTGCGCGAGGGTTTCGGCGTGTCGGCCGTGCGCTACGATGGCGAGGCGGTAGTCCAATTAGAGCCGGCGCTCAAATCCGGATTGGCGGGAGGCTGGTACTACAGCGGTGAGGCTCATTTGCGACCCGATAAATTGTTGGCGTCGTGGCGGAGCTTGTTGCAGAGCCGAGGCGTGGCCATCCGCGAGCAGTGTGGATTTCAAGGATTGGATCAGCAGGGAAACCGCGCACGGGGTGTGGTGACAGCCAAGGGAACGTTGCCTGCGGAAGCCATCGTCATTGCCACCGGGGCCTGGACGCCGCTGCTTGAGCGTCAGCTGGGTTGCCGCATCCCGATCCAGCCGGGCAAGGGTTACTCGATCACCATGCCACGTCCAACCACGTGTCCCGCCATCCCTCTGATCTTTGAAGAGCATCGCGTGGTTGCCACACCGATGAAATCGGGCTATCGCTTGGGCTCCATGATGGAATTCGCCGGATACGATACGACGCTGAACCGCGGCCGGCTGGAACTGCTGCGTGCCGGGGCACGCTGCTATCTTCAGGAACCGTACACCGAACCGGTGCTGGAAGAGTGGTATGGCTGGCGTCCCATGACAGCCGACGGTAAGCCCATCATTGGTCGAGCGGGGACTCTGGAAAACGTTTTCGTGGCGGCCGGGCATAACATGCTTGGGCTGTCGATGGCCCCGGCGACAGGGAAATTGATCGCCGAACTGCTCGGTGGCACGGCTCCGCATATCGATCCGACCGCATACCAGATCGGACAGGGCCGGTGAGCATTGGCCCATGCCCAACGAGTCCGTTGTGTCGAATGGGCTCCTCATGGAGCCTGCGCGGGCGCAGGTGCCGGAGCCGGGGCTGGAGCCGGCACCGGAGGCGGTGGAACCGGTGCGGGCGGCGGCAGGGGTGCGGCTGCGCCGGGAACAGCACCGGGCCCGGCAGCCGCTTCCATCGAAGCCAACTCGCGTTGCAGCGGAAACGCAGGGGAGGG
>Ga0070734_10001819_pt1 | contig 28833 bp, 23 predicted proteins | sample Coa_R1_8_FD_66444 | JGI IMG/M metagenome (GOLD analysis project Ga0070734, IMG submission 66444) | Surface soil microbial communities from Centralia Pennsylvania, which are recovering from an underground coalmine fire - Coalmine... | ecosystem: Environmental > Terrestrial > Soil > Unclassified ... | reverse complement strand
GGTCTTGGGTGGCGCCTCCACGCTCTGCACCAGGACTTCGTTCTCGTTACGATAACCGGAAGCCAGCGGCACGACATCGATCTGCGCCCCATTGAGCTTGGCAATTCGGGCCTGCTCTTCAGCATTGCCGAGGTTTTCGTTGCCGTCGCTGAGCAGCACCATTCGTTTGCCGGTCCCTTCCGGGAAGGAAGCCAGCGCCAGCTTGATCGCCGCCGCGATATCGGTGTAGTTGCCATCGATGTTGCTGGCTGCGTCCTTGAAGTGGAAATTGAACAACGGTGCATTGCTGGGGGGCAGTTCCAGGCGTGGTCGGCGGCCAAAAAGGATCAGGCCGGCCCGGTCGTATTTGTGCTCAGGTCCACGCATGGAGACGGTATCGTTGAGGAATTTCTCCACGCGGTCCCAGCGCAGATCGACACGGGGCGAATCGGTCGGCGCTTCAGGGTCGAATTCTTCCGGAATGCTCAACGAGCGGTCGACCAGGAACAGTACGGTGACGTTTTCGTTTTGATGCCGGATGCGAACTTCGGCGAGGGCCAACGTCAAGAGCAGAATGAGCGCACACCGCAGCGTGATGGCCACCCAGCGGCGGACCGGTCCGAGCCCGGCCAAGCTGCGATAACTCAAGAGCACGATGAGGGGGATCAAACCGAGCAGCAACAGCCACCACGGCTGGGTCGGCTCCAGACTTGCCAAGACTTTGCCAGTCTCCGACAGCCCGCGGGCAATGGCACGGTTGCCCAGGCCGCCCACACCGAGTAGCAGGAGCGCCCCCACCCCGTAACCGAGTAGCGCCGACCATGACCCGGTCGTAATGACCAGCAGCACCATGATAAATAGAACGGCCAGCATGGCTCCGGAAAGCCACAGCCCCCATTCCGTCTGCAAGGTTAGCCCGCCGACTCCCAGCAACGAGAAGGCGGAGCCCGTGAGCATGAGGGGCCAGGACCACTCCCGCCGGCGTCGCCAGACGTTCAGCAGCGACGCCCCCAGGACCAGGGCAATCGCCAAGAGCAGGATGCTGAACCAGTGTTCGGCGAAGAATTCCGAAGCGCCGTTCATGGTATTCATCTGTCTTAATCCGTAGTCCGTAGTCGGTAGTCGGCCTGCTACGGACTACGGACTACGGTTGAAGTCAAAAATCGATCCGCTGGACGCGATGGTTTTCGGTATCGATCACATGAACGCGGCCACGGCTATCCACCACCAGAGCCCAGGGTTCGTTCAGTCGTCCCGGTTCCCGGCCGGGCCCGCCCCAGCAGCCGAGCGACCGTCCCTCCTTCGTGAACTTCTGCACGCGGTTATTACCCCGCTCGGCGACGTACAGGTCGCCCCGACGATCAAAGGCAAGATCGGACGGATAGGAGAGCTGCCCCGGTTCTGCGCCGGGCTCGCCCCAACAGCGCACCAGGTCGCCATCGCGGGTGAAGACCTGGACGCGGTGGTTGGTGCAATCGACCACATACAGGAGCCGATCCGGTCCCAGGGCCAATGCCCGGATCCTCCCGAATTCTCCAGGCTCGGTCCCCTGCTTGCCCCAGCTCTTGATGAAGTTCCCGTCCAGATCGAGTTTGGTAATGCGATGATTCTCGCCGAACTCGCCGATGTAGAAATTGCCCGCTTCATCCTGGACCGCATCGCAGATGTAGCCGAGCTGTCCGGGACCCGTTCCCACTTCGCCGCCGATTTTTCGCAGGAATTTCCCTTCTGGTGAATAAATCCGCAGACAATGATAATGCGAATCGCTGACCAGGAGGTTGCCATCGCGATCGATGCTCAGGCCGCTGGGCCGACCATTGCGGTAGTCCGGCGTCGACCAACCGATGTTGAGATAATTCCCGTCACGATCGTAGCCCTGGATCCGCGCCGTAAAATCGACGATATAGAGGTGGTCGTGGGCATCGATGGCGACGGCACGGGGGCGGTGAATTGCTCCCGGCTGGGTGCCGTGTTCGCCCCAGACAATTTCCGGTTCTGCGTGCGGTCCGCCGCAGCCGGCCGCGAGGAACAGACCCCAGACGGCAAGCCAACGCCGAATCGTGCACCCGCAGGCCATTCGCTGCACCGGAGGGGTCATCTCAATGGAGCCTCGCAACGCGGAAGCCTGGCTCGGGATCGGGAGCGGATGTCGCCGTATAGCCAGGTGGAGACCTTGCCTCGCAAGTAGAGATTCTATCAGCCGCCAGACCGCAACGGTAGCAGAGAAAGCTCGCCCGGATTCTTCTTCGCACGCGGGGAGCAAATATTTACGTCGGAATCGATGCCTATGGTATCATGATCACGAGCCGGCCGTGCCACGGAACTGCTGGGATGAAGGAATTCTCATGGAGCTTGCCGCGATGGAAAGAGTGCGCGCGGAAGCGACCATCGAGAATCCGGGAGACCTCGTGGAAGTCGAACGTGGATTGCGCGCGCCGGTGGACATGCGGCGAATCGTCGTAAAGGATGCGCTGGCGGATGCCGGTACCACGACCCTGGCCCTGCCGACTCGGCTCGTTCAGCAACTCGGGTTAGCCAAGAGTTACGAGAAACGGGGCACCTCAGGTGTCGGGACAAAATCCGTTTCTGTACCCAGCGCCGTCTGTTTGGCGATTCCAGGAAGGTTTTTCAGTGTTGCCGGCATGGAAGTACCGGATGATGTCCCCGTTTTTATCGGGCAAATACCTCTGGAAATGCTCGATCGCACCAGCGATCTCCAGGGTCGACGGTTCATCGGCAATCCAGCTCACGGCCATGAACACGTGCTGGAACTGTATTGATCCGGCCCGCCCATGCCGCCTGCTCGGCGCCATTCCCAACTTCACTTCGTCCCCATCGCCGCCAACGAAATCAGTTTGTTCTCGTTAATACTAGCAGGAGGATTTCCATGCCAAGATGCAGTTGGAGCGGCCTGCTCATCGGCATCCTATTCAGCACCGCCACGGCCGGCGACCCGGGGCCGTCGGAAAGGGGCACGGTCCAGTTTCGCTTGCTAGGGAATCAAAAAAACATCCCGGACCGCTACCGTTTGGAAGAGCATTCCTTTGATTATGAAATGGCATGGAAGGGCGACCAGGCCGACAGCAGCGTGGCGGTCTACCGAGTTCGATTTCCCTCGCCGGTGACCAGCGCCTGCCCGGAGAACAACACCATCCATGCCGAATACTACCGGCCCAAAGGCAACGGCCCATTCCCTGGCGTGATCGTCCTGGATATCACCGCCGGGGACCAGCGCTTGTCGCGCATCATTGCTCACTGCTTGGCCCAGAATAAGGTCGCTGCCCTGTTTGTGCAAATGGCCTACTATGGTCCGCGCCGTCCACCCGGCAGCAGACTCCGCCTGCTGTCGCCGAATATCCCGTTCACCATCGAAGCCGTGCGGCAGACCGTGCTCGATATTCGCCGCGCCACCGCATGGCTGGAGGCGCGGCCGGAAGTCGATTCCCACCGCCTCGGGATTCACGGAACCAGCCTGGGCAGCATGATCGGCGCCTTGGCCGCGGAGATGGAGCCTAAGTTGTCGCGCGTCTCCCTCGCCTTGGGAGGCGGCGGACTGGTCGATGCCTTTTACGATCATCCGCGTGCCGCCCCTTATCGCAAGGTGTGGGAAGCACTCGGTGGCACGAAGCAGAGAGTGGCCCAAGTCTTGGCCCCGGTCGATCCGATCACCTGCGCCGGCAATCTGAAGGGGCGCCGCGTGCTCATGGTGGCCGGCAAGCGCGACGAAATCGTGCCGCCCAGCGCCACCGAAGCCCTTTGGCGGGCTGCGGGGGAGCCCAAGATCATTTGGTATGACTGCACGCACTACGGGGCGGCTCTGTACATGGGTGCGATTCTGAACGAGGTCGTGCGGCTCTTCACCTCGGAGTAGACGCTCGACCGGCATTCAAGGAGAGCGTTATGTTTCGCCACGGGATCCTACTGAGTTTGCTGTTATCAGGCACCGCATGCCTATCTGGTTCCGATTCCCCAAGCGCTCCCGGCGCTCAGGCGTCGGCCGGCCGACTGGAAAAAGCGCAGGCGGTAACGGGGGCCAAAGCGCTGCGAGATCGGCTGGCCAAGCCCATTACGCTGGAAGCAGGTATTCAGCCGAATACCACGCTCAAGGAGGCACTCGAGTTCATCGGCGACCGGATGGATCTTACCATCGTGCTCGACACCCAGGCCTTCAAGTTGGAGGGCATGGATTCCATGGAGGGCGTGCCCGTCCAATTACCGAAGATGGTCGACGTCAAGCTGAGCACGGTCCTCCGCCTGTTATTAGCGCAACTGGATGCCACGTATCTGGTCTGCTCCGATCATCTGGAGGTCACAACCTGGAAACGGGTTCGGCCGGGATTCTGGATGGGAGAGGGGCAAAGCCTCGCCCCGCAAGTCAGCGCCGAATTCGATCGCTGTCCGCTTGGCGACGCGCTTCGACAGCTTTCCGATTCGAGTGGGATCAGCATCGTTCTCGATAGCCGTGCCGGTGAGCAAGCCGGAACCAAGGTAACTGCCACGCTAAACAATGTGCCCGTCGATGCGGCCGTACTGATGCTGGCCGACATGGCCAATTTGAGACCGGTGGCGGTGGAAAATGCGCTGTACGTCACCAGCCCGGGAGGCGCCCAGCTCTTGGAAAAGCGATTGGGTCGGGAGGACAGGCCCTGAGAATTTGTTGAGCGGCGCTTCGTACAACTGTGCGGTTGGGCGAAGCGCCGCCACACCAGGTTCAGAGCTTGTGGCGGATCGCCCAGAGGTCCGGGAACACCGGAAGAAACAGCGACTGCTTCAGGAACTCAACACCAAGCGATCCCCCGGTGCCACGTTTGCTGCCGATGGTCCGCTCCACCAGTTTAATGTGGCGATAACGCCATTCTTGGAACCCCTCGTCAAAGTCCGTCATCAGCTCGAAAAGGATCTCCAAGTCCGGCTCGTTCTTGTAGAGCTTCAAAAGGCCCGCTTCCACCGTTTCGTTAGGAACCGTCGGCAGGGTGATGTCGCGGGCCCGTAAATCGCCCGGGATCGGCACGCCGTGGTGCTCCAGGAAATCATAGAAGCAATCGACCACGGATCGCTCATGGAGCCGATGCACCAGCCGGTCGTAGGCTGGGGAACCTTGCTGAACGTGCCGGAGCATGTGTGGCCGCTTGTAGCCGAGCAGGAATTCCAACTCCCGAAACTGCACGGATTGAAAGCCGGAAGCATTTTCCAGACGGTCGCGGAAACTGCTGAAGGACATGGGCGTCAGCGTCTCCACGATATCTACCTGTTCGACCATCACCTTCATGATGGTGCGCGTCCGCTTGAAACTGGCGATGGCGCCATACAGGTGGTTGGCGACGAAGTCCTGCTTGATTTTTTCGAACTCGTGGAGCTGCAGCTTGAACCAGAGCTCGTACGCTTGATGGACAATGATGAACAAGGTCTCATCATGCTCGGGCGGCTGGGAACGCGGCTGCTGAAGTTCCAGCAGCTGGTCGACGTGCAGGTAGCTTGCGTAAGTCAAATCCACATGCGTTCATCCTTTCCTCGGGCCGGCGGCCGGCACGCGATGGGTAAGTCGCGCGGGCCCCCCTACTGGCAGATATAGGATTCTGTCGCTGGGCCGTGAAGCCCAAGGCACCGGCCAGGACGTGCCTTTCCGTGCAAGAAAGGACCAAGCACTTCCGACAAAACCCTTGTCCTTGCCCACTCCTCCCCTTACAATCGCGACCAATGCGTCTTCGCCTCCAGGAGGGGGCAGTGCATGACTGAAACCACCGTACCTTACACAAGGGAGGGTCCTGAGCGATGAATACCGCGAAGGGACACAACAAGAACGGACCTGCTCCGTCTCGCCGTGAATTCCTGAAAGGCTCCGGCGCGGCGGCCGCGGCGACGGCGTTGGCCACGGCGCCGGTGACGGCTCTCGCCGAGGGAGCGGCCGCGGATACGGGCAAAAGCGTTGCCATGGGCCCCGCACCGGTCCAGGTGCAGCTGACGGTCAATGGCAAGAAGATGAGCCAGGCACTCGAGCCGCGCGTCACGCTCCTCGATGCCTTGCGGAATTACCTCGATGTGACGGGTTGCAAGCGCGTGTGCGACCGTGGCACCTGCGGCGCTTGCACCGTCATGGTCGACGGCAAGCCGGTTTATTCCTGCACGATGTTTGCTCTCGAGGCCCAGGGCCGCGACATCAAGACCGCCGAGGCGCTGGTGGCCGACGGGAAGCTGGACAGCGTTCCGGCTGCCTTTGCCCGCTACGATGCCCAGCAGTGCGGTTTCTGCACGCCGGGATTCGTGGTGGCAATGCGGGCCGCGTTCGACAAGAACCCCAAGGCAACCCCCGCCGAAATCGAAGAGGGGCTGTCTGGAAACATTTGTCGCTGCGGCACCTACCAGCAGATGCGCGATGCGATTGCCGCCTTGTGCAAGGGCGAAGGGAAAGGGGGCTAAACTATGGCAAATACCTGGCCGAAAGAGCGCCGCTTGATCGGGACCAAAGTCCAGCGCGTTGATGGACCAGAGAAGGCAACCGGACGCGCCAAATACAGCTTCGACATCAACCGGCCCGGGATGCTGCACGGCCGGATTCTTCGCTCTCCCTACGCCCACGCCAAGATCAAGAGCATCGATACCTCCGCGGCGGAGAAGGTTCCTGGCTTCAAGGCCCTGTTTGTTCTGGCCAAGCCGGGAAGTGAGGTGTATTACGCCGGCGAAGAGATCCTCGGCGTCGCGGCCGGCACGGAGGAACAAGCCGCCGATGTCCTCCATGCGATAAAGATCGAGTACGAAATCCTCCCGCACTTGGTCAAGGAGGAAGACGCCCTCAAGGCCAAGGATCAGAAAACGCTGAGCGGTCAGGGCAACCTGATCGCGGGCAACGAAGCCACCACCGGCAATGTCGACACCGCGTTCAAGGAAGCGGACGCCGTGGCGGAAGGCACCTACGGTGCCGCGACGATTTCGCATCAATGTCTGGAATCCCATGGTCTGGTCGCAGAATGGGACAAGGATGGCAACTTGACGGTCTGGGCCTCGACACAGGCGACGACCGGTACGGCCAATGAGCTGCGAAATTATTTCAAGATCCCGCAAGACAAGGTGAAGTGCATCACGCATTACATGGGCGGCGGCTTCGGAAGCAAGTTCGGGGCCGATGTGCAAGGAAGGATCGCGGCTGAATTGGCCAAGAGAGCCGGCGGTCCGGTCAAGCTGATGCTCGACCGCGCCGAAGAGATCACGTCGGCCGGCAACCGCCCGTCGGCTTATGGCAAGGTTAAAATCGCCGGTACCAAGGAAGGCAAGTTGACGGCTTTCCAAATTGAATGCTACGGATCGCCAGGCGTGGGGACTGGCTCTACCGTCAACTTGAACCTGCTGCCGTATGTGTATGCGATCCCGAATATTCGCCGGAAAAATACGGTCGTTCGGCTAAACCACGGCGGTGCGCGGGCCATGCGGGCACCGGGACATCCGCAGAATTGCATTTTGACCGAAGGAGCGGTCGACGATTTGGCCGCGAAGCTCAACATGGATCCGTTGCAATTGCGCATGAAGAATTTGCCGCAAAATGACTCCAGCGCAGCCCAGAATGCACCGCAATCCTGGAACGCGCTCCGCCACACCATCTACACCGATGAGCTAAAGATTGCCGCCGACCTGATGGAGTGGGGAAAGAAATGGCATCCGCCCGGCAAGGGACCGGGCAATGGTCCGATCAAGCACGGGATCGGCATGGCCATGCACACTTGGGGCGGCGCTGGCTCGGATCAGCACGATGTCTTTGTGACCATCAGCAGCGATGGTTCGGCCCTGGTCACCAGCTCGACGCAAGACCTCGGCACGGGCGAACGAACCGTGCTCGCCATCGTGACCGCGGAGACCCTGGGCTTGAATGTGCCCGACATCAGCATCAAGATTGGGGAGAGCCCCATCGGCCGCTCCGGCGGCTCGGGCGGCAGCACGACCTGTCCCGGTACCGCGCCGGCGGCTCTCAACGCTGCCTGTGCAGCGCGCGATGAACTCTTCCAAAAGATTGCTCAGCGCCTGGGCGCCAAGGCCGAAGATTTGACCATCACACCCGGCAAGATCGCTGATAAGGGCAACAACAAGAGCTGGTCCTGGAAGGAAGCCTGTGCCAAGCTCGGCATGGACTCGGTCCAAGGCAAGGGCAAATGGACGCCCGGGCTTTCGAATGTTTCGGTCGGCGGTGTGCAGATGGCCGAAGTCTCTGTCGACACCGAGACGGGCGTGGTTCGTGTCACGAAGATGGTGGCGGTGCAGGACTGCGGCATGGTCATCAACAAGCTCTGCTGCGAATCGCAAGTGGCGGGTGGGGTGATCATGGGCGTGAACTATGCACTGTTCGAAGAAAATATCCTCGACCGAACCACCGGCCGCCAGGTCAATCCGGACATGGAGTTCTACAAGCTCGGCGGGATCGAGGATATGCCGAAGATCATCGTCCACATGCACGACATGCCCGAGCGGGGCGTCATCGGGATCGGTGAGCCGCCGACCATTTCAACGTGTGCGGCCATCGGCAATGCCATCCACAATGCAATCGGCGTCCGGGTGCCGTTCGCGCCCTTTACCCCCGATCGAGTACTCGCAGCTCTCTCGCAGAAGGGAGGGAACACCTAGATGAAAAACTTCACCTATTATCGTCCCAAGACCACCGAAGAGGCCGTCGGACTGCTCGACAATCGATGGGGGCCGGCGGAGTTGTTGGCCGGGGGCACGGACCTGCTCGATTTGCAGAAGGAATATGTCGCCCAGCCAGACAAGGTCATTAGCCTGATCGGGATCGATACCTTGACGGGCATCAAGCCCGGGGGGAACGCCGCGATCATCGGCGCCATGACGAAGCTGGCGGAGATTGCCGAGCACCCGGAGCTGCGCAAGCTGTTTCCGGCGTTGACAACAGCCGCGGGGGACATCGGCGGCCCGCAGATTCGCAACATGGGCACGCTGGGCGGCAACCTGTGCCAGCGCAACCGCTGCTGGTATTTTCGCGATGAACATGTGCATTGTTTGCTCAAGGGTGGGGAGAAGTGCTTTGCCCTGGATGGCGAAAACCGTTACCATGCCATTTTCACGCAGGGGCACAAGTGCGTCATCGTTAGCCCCTCAACTCTTGCGCCGGCTCTCATTGCCCTGAACGCAGTCGCCAGTGTCCGAAGTCCCGACAAGACGCGCAGCGTCGCCTTGGCGAAGTTTTTCCACGCGCCATCGACCGCCGTGGAACGGGAGCACGTGCTGGCCGCCAACGAGATCGTGGAGTCGGTTACCATTCCCAAGGAAGGGCTCAAAAACGCCAGCTACGAGGTCCGCCAGAAGCAGTCGTACGATTGGCCAATGGTCCAGGCCGCGGTGGCGTTCAAGCTGGACGGCAGCAAGGTGAGTGGGGTGCGGATTGTGCTGGGCCACGTCGCTCCCACGCCGCTTCTTGCCGAGACGGCGGCTCGCGCCATCGAGGGCAAAGAGTTGACCGAGCAGTCGGCCGCGGCCGCCGGCAAGGCCGCTGCCGAAGGTGCGAAACCGCTCGCCCAGAACGGCTACAAGACCAAGCTCATCGAAGTGGCGGTCAAACGAGCCCTCTTGACCGCGGCCGGGCACAAGAAGTACTGGGAAGCGTAGTGTTCAGTCCGTGGTCCGTGGTCCGTAGTCCGTAGCAGCCTGCTACGGACTACGGACACCGCGCTGGGCGCGGTTCTCTTGACCCCGCCCACGTCCGGGAGACTTTCGTATGTCCGATACCCCTTCTTACCGTCCTCGTTGTATGAATTTGTACTGCAAGTCGATGATGGTCTACGGCGAGGATTTCGAGAGCGATCCGGATTACCAGGCAGGGATGACCGATTTCTGGTGTGTGCGCACTTCCAAGAACGAAGGCCCCGATGGCGCGTCCGTTTCGCTGGAGCAATGCTCCAATCCCGAGCGGAGTTGTTTTGAAGAGTATTGAGTGCTGCTCATGAGCACACCATTGGCTACGCACGATTATGTGCCGGGCGGCCAGGCTGCGGCCCTGGAGTTTCTGAAGCGAACGCGGTCGGAGCTGCGACAGCTACGTAAGGTGCGAGTCTGGACGGATAAGCTGCACGTCATCGATGTCAACAAGGACTTCTTTGAAATCCGTGGCATCGGTTACGCCGATGCCGACATTCTGCTACTGCTCAAGTGTATCAATACCGCCTACAACCCCGAGACGATCCATCATCCCACGGACAACGCGTTCAAGGAATTCGACACCGGCCGTCGTCATCCGTGGGCGGAGGATCGGGTGATGTGAATTCGTAGGTGGGACGGTCTAACGAAACGTTCTGGCACGACGCAAACGACAATCGCCGTTCCGCTCTCCTAGCAAACCGAAGCGGCGATGAGCGGAACGCACCTTCCGCGCAGCATGATTCCCCGAGCCGCCTCCCAGGACGGACGGAGCAGCATTTCCCGATCCGATCGGTCATTTTCCTTGACCTTACCGCTGGGCAGTGTTCTAATCGATTCGCGCTCTGTTCAACGGCGATGGAAAGAGGCGTCCCATATTGCTGCCAATATCGGGTCCAGATCTTTGTTTTTCGCCAGGGAGATAAGACTGTGTTTCAGATGGCAAACAAGCGTCATGGACGGTCGCGTGTCGATTCCCGTTTTTCCAACCGGAAGATGTTCCGGCCACGGGTCGAATCATTGGAGCCCCGGCTGGTGCCGGCGAACGTCGATGTGCTTAGCTGGCACAATGACAACTTGCTATCCGGTTCGAACAACCAGGAAGAAATCCTTACCCCGGCCAATGTGAGCTCCACCAACTTCGGCATGTTGTACAACTATCCGGTCGACGGCTACGTCTACGCGCAGCCCTTGTACAAGTCGAATCTCACGCTGCCAGACGGAAGCACGCACAACGTTGTCTTCGTGGCAACCGAACACGATAGCGTCTATGCCTTTGATGGCGACAGTCCCAGTAACAGCCCGAACGGCGACGGGATCCTCTGGCACCGCAGCTTCATCAACTCGGCGAGCAAGATCACCACTGTTCCCAATGGAGACGTGAACAGCGGCGACATTCAGCCGGAAATCGGGATCACCGGCACCCCGGTGATCAACGCCGCCACCAATACGCTGTACGTCATTGCCAAGACGAAGGAGGTCCGGAGCACTACGGCCCATTATGTGCAAAAACTCTATGCCCTTGACATCACCACGGGGCAAGATGTGACGGCTCCATTCGTGATTGGCGACACCACCGGGACGAACACCAACACCAGCATGATCTCCGTGCATGGCACCGGTGACGGCAACGTAGCGGGCACATTGACGTTCAATGCCCTGAAGGAGAACGACCGCTCGGCCTTGGCACTTTCCGGAGATGGGAGCACACTGTACGCGGTGTGGGCTTCGCACGGCGACCAGGGGCCTTATCACGGCTGGGTGGTTGCGTTTGATGCGAAGAGCCTGCAGGCTTTATCCTGGTTCAACACGACCCCAAATAGCGGTCTGGGCGGGATTTGGCAAAGCGGGGGCGGGGTTGCGGTGGACCCCAACACAGGTAATATTTTCTTCGCCACAGGGAATAGCAAGGCCGCGAATCTGCCACCCGGCGACTTGGGTGAAAGCGTCGTGGAATTGACCACCAGTGGCCAATTGACGCTCGCTGACTACTTCACGCCCAACAATAAAGCTGCCCTTGATCAAGTGGACGAAGACCTGGGTTCCGGTGGAACCATGTTGCTGCCGGATCAGCCCGGGCCATTTCCTCATTTGATGATCGAGACGGGGAAAGAGGGAAAAATCTACTTGCTCAATCGCGACGACCTGGGCAAGTACAAGACCGGCACGAATGGTGCTGACCGCGTCGTGCAAGAGCTGCCCCAGGGCGTCGCAGGCGTGTGGGCCTCGCCGGCCTTCTTCCTCACGGATCCGAGTACGAACAGCGGCCTCGTGTACTACCACGGCTCCGGCGATCTCCTGAAGGCGTTTCGCTTGAGCAACGGGAAACTGACCGCGGTCAGCCCGTCGGGAAGCGATCGCTTCAACTTTCCGGGAGCCCAGCCCAGTGTCTCCTCCAACGGCACGCAGAACGGCATCGTGTGGGAATTACAAACGGATGGCTACAGCAGCAACCTTCCCGCGACTCTCCACGCCTACGACGCCCTGAATCTGTCCAAGGAGCTATACCGCAGCGACCGGGAAACCGCGAATTCCGCAGGGTCCGCCTGGCTCCGCGATCCCATGGGGCCGGCGACGAAATTCACCGTGCCTACGATCACCAATGGCCATGTGTACGCCGGCAGCGGCAATAGTGTTTCGATCTTTGGGCTGTTTGACCCGGTCACGGATGTCCCGATTGCGCCCTCGAACCTGGTGGCCCAGACAATCGCTCCTACCGGAAAACAGGTCCATTTGACCTGGACCAACAGTGCCACGAACGCTACGGGAATTCGGATTTACCGTTCGACCGACGGCGTCAACTTCACGCTGCTCACCACGGTGGGGCGATTCACCACGAGTTACACCGACCCCGCCACCTTGGCCGCCGCTTCGACGTATCACTACCGTGTCGTGGCCACCAATCAGCTCGGCAACGGCGCGCCGAGCAACACGGCCGACGTCTCCACACCGGGAAAGCCCGTTCTCATGCTGGCCCGCGTCATCTCCACGGAAATTGACTTATCCTGGACCCGGACTGGGAACGATCATTACGATGTCGAGCGCTCCACGGATGGCGTGAATTTCACGGCCGTGAACCCGGCGCCCATTCCGACCTCGGTGACAACCTATAGCGATACGGGCTTGTTGCCTGGCACGTATTACTACCAGATTCAGTCGATCAACGTGAATCCAGATCAGTCATTTCTTTCGAACGTGGTCAGCGCCCAATTGACGACCGATCTGATCGATCACACTGCTGGGTTTAACTCGAACAGCGATCTCACGGCGAATGGCAGCGCGGTGTTCGCCGATGGCTTTACCCGGTTGACTGTTGGTGCCGTTAATGAAGCCGGGACCGTGTTTTCGAACACCCCGTTGAGCGTCGCCACGTTTTCCAGTACGTTCGATTTCCGCATCCACGAGGGCTCAGATCCGCGCGCCGACGGATTTACGTTCATCATCCAGGCGAACAGCCCGACCCAGCTCGGAGCGTTCGGCCCCGGGCTCGGCTACAGCGGGATTGGCCACAGCATCGCCATCAAATTCGATCTGTTTAAGCCTTCCGGCTACCACAGCTCGACGGGCCTGTACGTCAATGGCGATCCCCCCAATAACGACCCCGACACTCAGCCGGGCGATGTCTACGTCGACCTGGGCGGCACGGATGTCGATTTCAACAACCAGCACACCAAGGAAGTCGATTTGACCTACGACGGGACGACGTTGACCGAGACCATCACCGACACCGTGACGGGAGGCACGTTTACAACCACGTACACCATCAATATTCCCATGGTCATAGGAAGTACGACCGCCTACATCGGCTTCGGGGGCGGTACCAGCGACCCGAACAACGCGGGGGGCACCTGCCTGCAGGATATCCAGACCTGGGTGTACGAGGCTCCAACGAACTTGCCCACGGCGCCGAGCAATCTGAGCGCGACTGTGGTCGGCAGCCAGGTCGTGTTGAACTGGCAATCCAACTCGACGAACGAGGATGGTTACAGCATTGAACAGTCCGCCGACGGGGTCAACTTCAGCCCAATCGCTCCAACCGGCCGCGGCGTCACGACGTATACAGATTCGCCGGCGCAACAGGGCACTTATTGGTATCGGGTGCAGTCGTTCAACGTGGCCGGTGCTTCCGATTATACCAATATCGTCCAGGTGGATGTGCCGGCCGCTCCTCCGGGACCGCCCGGAGCCGTAGGCCCCAACCATGGGCCTCGGACGGTCACTGTCAGTGTTGCGTCATTGATCGGGAACCGAGTCCGTCCGGGAAGCGAAATCAAAAATCTTGTGCCGTTGGACTACAATTCGCCGAATAGGGCAAGTACAATGGACGTGCCTGGGACGCTCCCCCCTGTCCCCCAGGCATCCTTGACTAGCTCAATGTCGAGCATGACCACGAAGGTGGCAACTGTGGAATTGAGCGACAACGTTCGCGGGGATTTGGGGCCTGGCCGGCTGCCTGGATTTTCGTCTCCGGCATCGATGAATGCACTGGACGAGCTATTTGCTCTTGATATGCTGGAATTATTCTAAGGCGCTGCCGCGGCCTACCCGCTTGCACTCGCTGGGTGGGCGGTCAGGTTCTTGCATGAAAATGGTTCTCGACTCGTTCGTATCCAGCACCCGTGCTGCCAAATACGTTTGAGGGCTGCGCCGTGCAACGGTTAGTCAATGATCTTCGCTTTACCCCTTCGGTTGACTTCCAGGGGACTGCTCATCCAACGATTCTCTCACTACAAGGCGCAAGCCTTCTTTTGCTGAGCTTGATCCTCGTGCCCGGCTGCGGCCCCGGGGATGCAATCACGATGCCGACGTACACGCCGGAGAAAGCGGCTCAGGCGGCCATGGCGGAATACGATGTCAACCATGACGGTTTCCTGGACGCCAAGGAACTGGAAAAGTGCCCGGCGCTCAAGAGCAGTTTGGAGTACATGGACAAGAATAGCGATAAGCGCTTGAATGCAGAGGAGATTGCAGCGCGAATTCAAGTTTACGCGGACACCCTGGTCGGGTTGAAGCCGGTTGGCTGTCGAGTCTTGCTCGATGGCAGGCCTTTGGAAGGGGCGACGGTCACCTATGTTCCCGAAAAGTTCATGGGTTCGTCCATCAGACCGGCGTCCGGTGTCACGGATGCTCGGGGCGGCGCAGCGCTGACGGCGGAAGGCGAGAAAGTGCCGGGTGCCCAGCCGGGCTTTTACCGCGTGCAGATTTCGAAGAAGAGTGGCAGTGGCCAGGAAATGATTCCGGCCCGCTACAATCAGGAAACGACGTTGGGTGTCGAGGTGTTTCCGTCGAAAAAGGTTCGCGCCGGTGTAAAGGATAACGAGTACGCCCAATTTCGCCTGACCAGCAAATAGCAAGAACAGGCGAACGGTAACGATGACTCGCGCATGGGGGTGGTCAGGGCTCGGAGGGGCCTGTGCTCGGTCGGGTCCCCGCATGGTTTCTGGATGTCTGTCGCTTTCGCATAATTCCGAGGCGACTTTTCGGTTTCTATCCAATTTCGAGTACGTTTCGAGGGGAGTGATCCATGCTTAGCCAGTTTCTCGCGGGCCGAGGGGCCTGTACGAGTGCTCGCAAGAGGCTCGTCAGCCGTTCCTCGGGGTTCACGCTGATCGAGCTGTTGGTGGTCATTGCTATCATCGCCATCCTTATCGGGCTGCTCTTGCCAGCTGTGCAGAAGGTACGGGAGGCCGCGAACCGTGCCAAATGTCAAAACAATCTCAAGCAAATGGGCATTGCCTGCCACAACGTGCACGACACGTATGGTCACTTCCCCAGTGATGGTTGGGGATGGGACTGGATCGGTGAACCAGACCGCGGATGCGATCAAAACCAGCCGGGTGGCTGGATTTATCAGATCATGACGTTCATGGAGCAGGGCAATCTTCAAAAGGCCGGTGCGGGTCTCCAGCGTGCCCAGCAGCTGAAGCAGAACGCCATTCTGGTTGGCACCGTGATCCCGATGATGAACTGCCCCAGCCGGCGAACCGGTGGACCGTACCCCAACAGCTGGCCAACCAGTTATTACAACAGCGACCCCGCTGGCCCTCCGTTCCTGGCCCGTGCGGACTATGCTTGCAATTGCGGCTGGGCGGTCGATCCCAAGACGGGCGCCCTGCTGGATCCGCCGGATGGCGACAACGAGAATGGCACCGGTCCGAGCACGCTGGCCCAGGGCGACTCCCCCGCTTTCTGGGCTGGCTACACCGGTGTGTATGCCCGGAAATGGGTTGGCCCGATCTTCCAACGGAGCCAGATCCGCATCGGCGACATCGGCAACGGCACGAGCAACACTTATCTTCTCGGTGAGAAATATCTTCAGCCGGAACATTACAAAGACGGCCAGGACGCTGCGGACAATGAGCACATGTATATCGGTGCGGACAATGACATTGAACGCATCACGGTACATCCGCCGCTTCAGGACAAGAAGCTCTACAGCGACACAAAACGCTTTGGCAGCGCCCACGTCGGTGGCTGCAATATGCTTTACGCCGATGGCCGGGTCGAGGTCGTCGGTTATGATGTAGACCCCGCCGTGCACCAGCGCGCGGGCGACCGACGGTAGGGCCAGCGCACGGCTCCGAGGGATTCTCCAATGCGGTCCGGTTGAGGATGTCGGTTTCGCGGCGGTTCGCAGAATCGCCGCGAAATGATCCCACAGACTTAACCGGGCCGCTGATCATTCTTGTTCGGACGACAGATCACTGGCGGAGCAGGATTCGGATTCGCGAGTCCTTTTTCCGCGTGCTCATACCGGCTTTGCATTCTTGGTCTTCTCAACTCAGGCAGCCGGGGGCTGCGCCATGCAACAGCTTGCAACTCATTTCCAGCTATTTCGAGCCTTCCTCCTAGGCAAGAAGTCTCTGGATGCTCGGACCTCACCTCAATCAACCGTGGTGTTCTTGTGCCTGTTGGCCGTGCTTTGCTCCGGTTGTGCCGGTGGGGAGGATCTGAGGCTCCCAACGTATACGCCGGACGAATCCGCCAAGCAGGCCTTGGCCGAGTACGACACGAATCACGATGGTTTCCTGGACGCCAAGGAGTTAGAGCGGTGTCCCGCGCTCAAGAACAATCTGGATACGATGGACAGCGACGGCAACCAACGGTTGAGTGCTGAGGAGATTGCTGCCCGAATTCAAGTCTACCAAGAGAGCCAAGTTGCGCTGAAGGCAGTGGCGTGTCGCGTGCAGTTGGATGGCAAGCCGTTGCAGGGGGCAAGCGTGACTTTCGTGCCGGAGAAATTCATGGGTACATCCATCCGTCCCGCTTCTGGGGTCAGCGATGAGCGTGGTGGAGTCCAGCTGATGGTTGAAGGGGAAAAGTATCCGGGGGCGCAGCCGGGGCTTTACCGTGTCTATGTTTCCAAGAAGAATGCCAGCGGCCAAGAAACCATACCGGCCCGCTACAATCAGGACACTACACTCGGCGCCGAAGTCTACCCCCGGAAACTGCGTCGGTCGGGAACACGAGAGGATGTGGCGGGAGACTTTCGGCTAACCAGCAAACCGAAATGACCGCGATGGTAGCGATGCTCCGGCCCTCCGCGGCCACAATTCCAACACGTCGTGATAACTCAGCTGGGCAATGTCGAAAATTGGTTTCCCATCCATCCATCATCCGGTATACTTTTTGACAGATCGGACGATTTTTCCGCCATCGTGCCCGGGCGGCCGCTGGGAGGACAGAGCGCTTGCGAATTCCTGAACTATACGCCCGTCCCGAGCCCACCGTTTCGTTTGAGTTTTTTCCGCCGAAAACAGATGAAGCAGAGGCGACACTCTTCGGCGAAACGGTGCCGGCCCTGAAACGTCTGGAGCCGTCCTTCATCTCCGTCACGTACGGGGCTGGCGGCAGCACGCGTGACCGCACTTTACGGATTGTCCACCGCCTCCGCCAGGAGTTCGGTATTGAGTCCATGGCCCATTTGACCTGCGTCGGTTCGACCCGTGAAATGTTGGCGGCCGTCCTTGATGAGGCGCACGGCCTCGGCATCGAGAACATCCTGGCATTGCGTGGCGATCCGCCGCGCGGGCAGACTTCGTTTGAACCGGTTGCCGGTGGCTTCCGCTATGCCGTGGACCTGATTCGCTTTGTCAAAGGTCAAAACTCGTTTGCCGTGGGCGCTGCCGGCTATCCTGAGGGGCACATCGAGTGTCCGAACAAACAACTCGATTGGGACCGCACGGCCGCCAAGGTCGAAGCCGGGGCGGAATTTGTCATTACGCAACTCTTCTACGACGCCCAGGACTTCCTCGCCTTCGAGGATTACTTGCGGAATCGGCGCGGCATCACGGTGCCCATCGTGCCCGGAATCCTTCCGTTCCTGAACACGGAACAGATCAAACGATTCACCTCACTGTGCGGAGCCAAATTGTCGTCTCCGCTGTGCCGCCAGCTGGAGTCGTTTGCCGGCGACGATGAATCGGTGCGCCAATTGGGTGTTGAGGTGTGCACCCAGATTTGCCGACAACTTTTGGACTACGGGGTACCGGGCATCCATTTTTATTGCCTCAATCGTGTCCCAAGCTGCACCGAGATCCTCCGCAATCTGAATTTGGCGAACTAGCAAGTGAGATGGAAGGGCTCCAACCAAGCGGCCCAATCTGTAGCATCCTGCAAGAGCCAGCCCCGTGTTTGTACGATTTTGCACAGGACCATAAAGAAAGCCCTAAAACCAAGTGCTCGCGAGCGCGATTCCCGGTCCCCGGCACGCCCGCAAATTGCGACTTCATGGAAAGAGTAGAAGTTACAAGGACTTAGGCCTTCCTCTGTACAGAATGACCCACCCGTTTTCAGAATCAGCCCCAAGCAAAACCGTACTGCGGTTCGTGCAAATGTTTACCTTAGCGGCGGTTCGCGTTCCCAGAAGGGAGCGCAATGGTGTTCGCTCGTTCCTAACATCACGTGATTTTTCCTTTTGGCACTGTGTTTGCACTTCTCTCTTTTGCAAGATAAGATTGACCAGGTGTGACAGCGGTCTTCCGCTCCACCACTCAATCCTATTTTGCGACCTGCCGATTGGATTTTGATTACCCTCATGCATCAGGAGGACGCGATGAATCCGTGGAAAGTTTCTGCGCAGTTTGCGGCTTTCGTTTGGTATTCGAACCGGAAGTCCGAGCAGAAAACGACCGTTGCGGAGGCCGCGCAGTTCGCCAAGGATAACTGGATCGCTTTTCTCCCTTATGCGCATGAAGGGTATGGCCGCCTCCTCATTCGGATCGCTCGTTCGGGGTCCAGCCGACGCGCACGGAAAAGCGCTCGGAAATGCACGACACAGAATCCGCATTCCGAAGGCACCCCGGCGATGGCGCGATAAACCCGTCCGTCACGCCGCCCTGGAGAAGTAGCCATGTATCACACGATTGAATTTGCCGTCGAGTTCATGGTGGATCTGGAAGTCTCGCGCAATCAACCGCTCGAGCGCATGCTCATCCGGCGCGGCACCCGCGCCCGTGCTCAGCTCAAGCCGTATGTCATGGAAGGTGAGGACATGCCTATTGAAGTCGCCGACCTCTTCTTGGAAGACGGCACGTCGATCCGCGGGGTTCGGTTTGAGTGGTTCAGTTTCGTCGAGTGAGCAAGCCCTAGCGGGGCGGACTTGCTGGTATGGAAAACGGGAGCTGAACCGTTTCGACCGGCACGTGGTGCTCGATCGGATGAAAGACATCGACCTCGAAGGGGCGGCGGATGCTGTTGCCGGCGGGGTCCTCCAGGCGGGTGTCCGCTACGACGTGATACGTGCCTGGCTGCCAGGCTCGCTGCGGCGTGAATTGCCAGCGCGTCTCGTGGTCGGTCACGGTTGCGATGCCGGCTACCTTGTGGCCTTGAAGGTCAGTTACCCAAACCATCCGCTCCAGCAATGCCTGATCCAAGGGACCGCGAAAACGCACCGCGAGCGGGTCGCGAGTTCCCGCAATCGGTGGCGACAATTTCCACGTCTTCGGATCAGGAGACTGTTCCAGGGCGGCGCCGGCCTGGAAGGATTTACGAACCGATCGCTTCAGGGGGTTGCCGTCGGCATCGCTCCACTCTTGGTCGATTACCAGGGTGTATCGCTTTCCTGCCTCCAGGATCGGTCCCAGCTCTTCACGCGGTTTCAGACCTTTCTTGATGCGCCCCGGATGGAAAAGCAGCGTAAACCGCTTGCCTTGCGGATCCCATAGTTCCTCATCCAACTCGAGGAACGGATGATCCATCGGTTTCCCCGCGGAATTCAGTAAGTGGATATGCTGGAAAGCTTCGCCCTGGCGCATCGGCCCGGAGAAATGGATGTAGAAGCGCAACTGGTTCTCGGGCAGCTGATCACCGCTTGGATAGACTTGCTCCACGGTGGTCGGGTCTTTCATCGGCTTGGCGAGCACGATCCGTGCGGCCAATGGTTCTGTGCTAGTTCCGCTGCTTCCCGGGATTTTGTTGGGATGAAAAACTGCGCGGTAGCTGAGGCCCGGCGTCAGCGGAAAACGTGGCTCGAAGCGGACGATATTCTCCTCAACACGGTAGGCGCCCAAAACCGCGGGCCGGTCCGTTCTCTGATCCTCGCCGGCTACGTAAACCGCAAACACCGTTTGCCATTGATCCTGATCCAGGCGAGCCAGCGTCAGTTTCGCCAGATCGGTTGCTCCGAGTCCGATCACGTCGACCGAACCCCTGGCGGCATTCCATCGAATGGCCGGCCGGGCAGCAGACTCAGAATCGGCTACACCCGTAGCTCCTCCACAGAGGAGAATGGGGACCACGATGAGTCGAACAAGTCGGTGCGAATCCACGGTTGCTTGGCCCTGCTTCCAGAATGAATGGTCAACAAATGCCGAGCCCGGCTTCCTGGAAGAGCCGAGCTCGGCAAGGCTGAATCACGGCAGGGCAATCGTATCCAAATTCACTCCGCTGGGCGTCCGCACCAGCAGCAGGGCATGGCCCTTATCCAGGCGATCCAGCTGTTCAACTCCCTGCAAACCGGCCAGCGTCTCGTAGCCGAGGCCGGCCTTATCCTTCACTGGCGCGGCAATTCCGCTGGCCTTGTCGATATTATCCGTCGTGATTTTCATCACGCCACGGCTACTGTTGGCCAGCAGGATAAAATCCTTGCCATCCTTTTGGTAGACGATCATGTCCAGGGGGTTATTGCGATTGCCCAGTTCGGCAATCGTAGTCCCCTTGACGCGCTCGCCCGGCTTCAGCTGCGAAACGGGGATTCTCACTAGCGGCGTGCAGGTATAGGCGGCCAAAATATTTGGCTCACCGTCGATGTCGTAAGCCACGAACGTGCGCACCGGGGCGTTGGTCTCGAATCGGCCGTGAGAACCATGATAAATCTGCACGCTGGCTCCCTTATCCGCATCCGTGAAGGGGAACGGAATGGAGCGCAGGTTGGATGCCCACTCTTCATTCGACAACCCGGCGACAATCACGCGGTCCTTGACGAAGGCCAGCTTGGTGATGGCCTGGGCGCGGTTCTTTCCCGGGTTGGGCAGAGTTACCTTGGCAAACGGTACGTCCTTCAAGGGGAACTCGGCAATTCGGCCGCTATGCTCGACCCGGATCAGGACCGGATTCGCATCGGGCCCGGAACCCCGCATCACCGACAGATAGGCATTGCCTGAAGCTGGGTTTACGGCCAAATCGGTGAACCGGATCCCTTTGGTATTGGTTCCGAGCATCGCAGCGACCTTCTCATCGAGCCCTTCGACTTTCAAAGGGCCTGAGGATGCAGCGGGTTTCTGGTCGCCCGTAGCGATCGCAAACACGGCGGCCCCTTGGGGATCGCCGACGAACAGAATTCCCTCTGGACCAAAAGCCAGTGCTTGGGCAGATTTCAGATCGGGCGTACCCTTCTTCAAGTTGGCGCTCAAGTCACCCGCTCGGGCCGAGGCCGACAACAAGGCGACCCCCAGCACGAGCATGCCGGCAAAGCGTGTCTTGTGCAACATGGTGTGGATCCTTTCTGAGTGGTGAAAAACTCGAAAGCGGCTTCACGGACATTCCAGGAACCGCGGCCCCGTCGGCCGTTTGGCCGAACCGAGACATTTCCGTTACTTCCCTTTCTCGTCCTTTTGGCGCTTGGCCTCCCAATCCCGTTCGCGCTTTTCGCCATTGATGTCAATTTCGGTTTTTCCCTTGATGGTGTCCTTCTCCAGCTTCCCTTTGTACTTGATCGTGAATTCTTGGCCGTTGAACTCGCGCGTCACCTGGAAGGAGACCTCGTCGCCTTTCACCTTGCCGTCCTTGATCTCCACCTCGCGATTGTCGCGTCCCGTAATGTTCCCGGTCAGCTTGTTGTCCTTGAACTTCAGTTTCAGGGTCGTCTCTCGTGTCTGACCATCCTGGGTCATGAAGCTCCATTTCCAGGTTCCCGTCGGATCGACCTTGGCCTTCTCATCGGCCCCGGCACCCACCGATCCGCCGATGAGCATCGCGCTCAGTGCGATCATCCATCGCATTTCCGCTCGCCGCATCATGGACCCCCTCTTGATGAATGGAAACGGGCGAAACCTACTGCTGAGTTCGGTTGAGCCAGAGAAAAGATATCCGCAGCTTGTAACACCGCCAAGTGCCTGGGGACTCGGACACGCGTAATGGGTGGCCCGCCGTCATGTTTCACGATCTGCTGCTTGACAATGCGCCCCGTTTTGAGCAACATAACGGGTAGAAGAAAGGGCGGGCTCTTTCCCACCTGGGCTGCTGCCGCGCCGGCCCTTTGCTCACCACAATTGCACCGGCCTTCGCGCCGGCCCGCCGATTCGAAGGAAAAACGATCATGCTCCCTTCTACGAATTTGCGTTTCGTGCTGCTTGCCGTGATGATCGAGTGGATTGGCCCGGGCAATCTTACCGCGACCGAACCGGCGGCCCAGCCACCGCAAGCCCCGTTGCGAGGACTTGTGATCTTTCCGCAGCATGTCCGGCTCGATGGGCCTCGGGATCGCCAGCAGCTCATCGTTCTCGGCGAATACGCGGACGGCCAGCGATGGGACTTGACCCGACAGGCGATTTTCACCACGCAGTCTCCGAAGGTAGCTCTTGTGGAAGCCGGCGTGGTTCGTCCCGTGAGCGATGGGCCAACTACCGTCACGGTGCAAGCCGGCGGGAGAACGGTCGCCGTTCCTGTCGAGGTCGAGCGAGCCAAGGCCGAAATGCCCGTGGAGTTCGCTCGGGAAATCGTCCCGACCTTGACCAAGCTTGGCTGTAACCAGGGGGCTTGTCATGGCAGCCAACACGGCAAAAACGGCTTCCGCCTGAGCCTGCTCGGCTTTGATCCCGCCTTCGACTACACCCAGATTGTCCAAAGTGCCGAGGGCCGGCGCGTCGTACTCTCCGATCCCGAACGGAGCATTCTCCTGCTCAAACCGAGCCTGACCATGGAGCACGGCGGCGGCGAACGGTTTAAGGTCAACTCGCCGGCGTACAACTTGGTGCGGCGCTGGCTCGAGGATGGAGCCCCGGAACCGCCGGCTAATGCACCCACGGTGACGGCCCTGGAAGTTTGGCCGGCCAAGCGCGTGATGGCCCCCGGCGAGCAACAGCAGATTGCGGTCCGCGCCACCTGGAGCGACGGCCGCATAGAAGATGTCACCTCCCTTGCCCGATATGATGCCCTCAACGAAGCCGTGGCCCGGGTCACGCCGGAAGGACTGATCACGACCCACGATCGCGGGGAAGGGCATATCATGATCCGCTTCGGCGGCCAGGCTGGCGTGGTCCAAGTGACGTTACCCTACCACCCTGGGCAGGGAACCACGGACGTGGCCCGGTTCAATTTCATCGATGACAAGCTCAGTTCCAAATGGCGGGATCTGGGACTGTCGCCGTCTCCAGTGTGCACGGACGAAGAATTCTTCCGCCGGATTCACCTCGATGCGATCGGTACGCTCCCGACTCCAGACGAGATCCGGACCTTCCTGGCCGATCGCGATCCCGACAAGCGCCGCCGGGCCATCGACCGTGTTCTGGAGCGGCCAGAATTCGTCGATTTCTGGGCGCTCAAATGGGGCGACCTGCTCCGCATTAACCGTGACCAGCTGCAAGAAAAGGGAATGTGGAGCTTTTACAACTGGATCCGCACGGCCCTCCGCGAAAATAAACCGGTCGATGAATTTGTGCGTGACATCATCACGGCAGAGGGGAGTACCTACACCGAAGGTCCGGCCAACTTCTATCGCACCGCCAACAATGCCGCCGACTGGGCCGAAACGACCTCCCAGCTCTTCCTGGGAGTACGCATGCAGTGTGCCAAATGTCACCACCACCCGTTCGAGAAATGGAGTCAGGAGGACTACTACGGCATGGCTGCCTTTTTCGTGCGGCTCGGCACGAAACGGAGCGATGAATTTGGCATCTTCGGACGAGAAACCGTGGTCTATCTTCGTTCGAGTGGTGAACAGAACCATCCGCGGAAAGGCGGCATCGTCAAGCCGCACCCACTGGATGGAGCGGTGCTGGACGATCCCTTCGATCGCCGCCGGAAGCTCGCGGACTGGCTGACGGCTCCGAGCAACCCCTTCTTTGCCCGCAATATGGTCAACCGGTTTTGGGGCTACTACATGGGACGCGGTCTGGTCGAGCCGCTGGATGATCTGCGTGCGACCAATCCGCCGAGCAATCCCGAATTGCTGGACAGCCTGGCTCAGGATTTCACCGCAAACCGGTTCGATCTCAAACACCTGATGCGAACCATCATGAACTCGCGGGGCTATCAACTGAGTTCGACCATCACCCCCGGCAACGCCGATGATGCCGGTAACGTGTTCTTCGCCCGGTACACCGTAAAGCGACTGACGGCTGAGCAGCTGGCCGACGCCATCGACGGGGCCACCGGGACGCGCGAGAAATACCAGGGGCTTCCCCTGGGCACGCGCGCCATTCAGCTTCCGGATACCAGTGTGCGCTCGTTCATGCTGGACGTCTTCGGCCGGCCGCCCCGGCAAATCACCTGCGAATGCGAACGGAAGGTCCAGCCGAACATTGCCCAGGCTCTCCACCTGCTGAACGGCGAAGCGTTGAATAAAAAGCTGACCGCCGCCACCGGTCGCATCGAGACGCAGCTCAAGAGCAAGACCCCCGTGCCGGCCATCGTGGAGAATCTGTATCTCGCCACACTGTCCCGGCCGCCCAGTGCTCAGGAGTTGACCGAGGCTCAAACATGGATCGCAAAGGCCCCGGCGCCGAAAGAAGGCTTGCAAGACCTGCTTTGGGTCTTGTTGAACTCCCGCGAGTTCCTGTTCAATCATTAACTTCGTATCGGACGGGCCAACTCCCCGAAATACATGAAGGAAATTGCATCGATCATGCACGCTCCTACCCGCCCTCGATCCCGTTTCGTCGTGATTGTTTGCGCCGCCGCGGCCATGTCCTGGTTATCCGTTGCCACTGGCCGAGCTTTGGCGGATCCGACCTACTGGCAGGACATTCGTCCCATTTTGCGGAAGAATTGTACGGTCTGCCACAGCACAAAGAACCTCAAGGATGTCGATGTCTCCGGCGGCCTCGCACTGGATAGCTACGCGGCGATCCGTAAGGGGACGAAGCACGCCGTCATCGAGCCGGGCAAGAGCGAGGCCAGCATCCTGGTCCAGCGAGTGACCACGGAAGACGGGGACCAGCGAATGCCCCTGGGCGCGAATCCGTTGAACCCTGCTGCCATCGCCCTTCTCCGGCAATGGATCAATACCGGGGCGAAGGAAGGGCAGAATCCGGAGGATCGGCCGGCTGTAGTCGCCGCAGCAACCAGCAAGCGAACTCGCAAGCTGGACGTGACCCTGCCGACGACGGCTGTGCCTCCGAAGGGGTTGGTCGCCTCGAGCAATTCGGCCAAGCTGGAACTGGCGTTGAAGGTAGGGCCGCTAGCGCCGGTGACGGCAGTCGCCTTCAGCCCGGATGGCAAGCTCCTGGCCACCGGTAGCTATCGGCAGGTGACGATCTGGGACCTGGCGACGGTTCAACCGGTGCACACCCTTACCCACGTGCTCGGTGCCGTGAACGATGTGCGATTCAGCCCCGACGGTCAGATGCTTGCCGTCGCGGGGGGACAGCCTTCCGCCAAGGGAGATCTGCGTCTGTACTCGTTGGCCGATGGTAAGCTCCGGGCGACGCTAAGCGGCCATGATGATGTCATTTTTTCGGTCGCGTTTCATCCGGACGGCAAGCGCCTGGCTTCGGCGTCGTTCGATAAGACGGTGCGGATTTGGAACCTCACCAGCCACAAAGCGGAGCGCATCCTCACTGGTCATTCGGATTTCGTTTACGCGGTGGCTTTCAGCCCAGATGGCAAATGGTTAGTATCTGCCAGCAAGGACCGTTCCGTCAAGCTCGTGGAAACGGACACGGGCACGAGCCGCCTCACCTTCAGCGGCATGGATCAAGACGTGCTCGCTGTCGCGGTCAGTCCCGATGGAAAGAATGTCGTCTCCTCCGGCTTCGACACGGGTATCTATTGGTGGAACGCACAGACGGGGCAACGGATTCGCTTGCAAAATGGCCATGCCATCGCCGTCCACGAACTCTGCTTCAGCAAGGATGGGAAACGCCTAGTGTCCGCGGGGGCCGATAAGACGATTCGCGTCTGGGATGGCGCGACGGGAGCATCGGTGCGTACGATCGCGGCGGGCTCTATTGCCTATGCAACGGCGATCCGCCCGGACGGGAAGCTGATTGCCTCAGGTACGTTTGACGGGCTGGTCCGCCTCTGGGATGCGGCAACCGGCCGCCAATTGCTGACGCTCCTTTCCATACCCGCCGAAGACGATCGTTCGGAGTGGCTGGCGTTGACGCCTGAAGGCTACATGGCGAGCAGTGCTGGATTAGCTAGTTCGGTGCAATGGCGCGTCGCTGGCAAGGGGATTCGGGCGGAGCCAGTATCGAAAACACTGGATCAGCCCGAGTCGGTGGTGAAAGCCGCGCGCGGCGAGGCGCTGCCGGCGCCCAGTTTTGGAAACTGACCGGTCAACCGGATTTGCGGATAGGGAATCTCATCATGCGTGCTTCGACCAAATTACCCAGCTTCGTGGGCCTCCTCCTAATCTTGTGTCCGGTCCCCGTTGCCGCCCAGATCTCCTACCCGATGATCACGCATACCACGCCGGTGGCAGTGCAGCGCGGCAAGACCACGGAGATTAGCGTCGACGGACAGATGGACTTCCAGGGCGTCTACAAGGCGCTGTTCGAAGGCAGCGGCATCACAGCCGAGATCGTGCCGTCTTCGCCAGCCAATACCACGCAGGCATCTACGCCGCGCAAGAATTCATCAAGCCAAAAGTCGCAAACGCGCTCGGTCAAGCTGAAACTTACCGTCAATCCGGATGCATCGCTTGGTGTGCGCGAATTCCGATTGGCCTCCGGGCTCGGCATTTCCAGCATCGGCCAATTGGTTGTCGTCGATGATCCAGTTATTGTTGAGAGCGGCGACAACAATACGCCGGGAAAAGCCAATTCCATCACGCTTCCCTGCGCAGTGTGCGGGCGGATCGAGGCGGTGGAAGATGTGGACTACTTCAAGTTCCACGCCGAGGCGGGACAGATTCTGACGTTTGAAGTCCTGTGTGCACGGCTGGAAGACAAGATTCATGATTTGCAGAAACACGCCGATCCAATGCTCACGCTGTTCGATTCCCGTGGCCGGGAGCTGGCCGCCAATGATGATACGTATTTCGCAGATCCGCTCCTCACCTTTACGGTACCCGAAACGGCGGACTATACCCTGCAAATCCGCGACTCCAAATATGATGGCGATCCTCGTTGGGTTTATGCGCTGTTGGCGACGAATCGACCCTATGTTTCCCACGTTTTCCCCATGGCGGGCAATCCCGAGCAGACGTTATCGGTGGAACCGGTCGGTTCAGCGAAAGCTGCCCAATCCCGGATTGCGCTGCAAGTTCCTTCTCAGCCCGGGATTCATTCGGTCTCCTTGGACGTCGGCGGCGTGAAAAGCAACCCCGTGGCCATTATCTCCAGCCCGTTGCCGCAGGTCCTTGAGCAGGAACCCAATGATACGTTGGAGCAGGCAACGCGGATCTCGATTCCGTGTGGCATCAACGGCCGGATCGGCACCCGGCGCGACCTGGATCATTTCCTCTTCCATGCAACCAAGGGAAAGGCCATCCGCTTCGAGGTCAAGGCCCGTCGATTTGGCAGCCCGCTGCAATCGAGCCTCGACTCGGTCCTGGACGTGTTGACGCCGAAGGGAGCCGTGCTGGCCAACAACGACGACGCCTTCGGCAAAGACGCCGCCCTGGTGTTCACGCCACCTGCCGATGGCGATTACATCCTTCGGATTCGCGATCTAAACAGCAAAGGCGGCGAGACCGCCATCTACTACATCGAGGCGGACTGGGCACGGCCGGAATTCTCGTTGCGGTGCGATCCCGACAAGGCGATGATCGGCCCGGGCTCCAGCACAGCCTGGTATGTCCATGTGACGCGCAGCAACGGATTTACTCGTCCGGTTCGGGTCGAAGTGAAGAACCTGCCCAAGGGCGTCACGGTGAACCCGCTGACCATCCCGCCGGCCATGAACCAAGGTCTGCTCGTCCTGACGGCCGCCGCGGATGCTCCGCGTGAAGCCGTAAATGTGCAGGTGGTAGGCACAGCGATCGTGCCGCCGGGCGGGGAGGAGGCGCCGCTGGTGCGCACGGCGATGCCCAACGAGGAGATTTACCTTCCGGGAGGCGGGCGCGGACGTTTCGATGTCAAGATGCAAACCGTGGCCGTTACGGATTCGTCGGATATCCTGAAGGTAGATGTGACACCCAAGTCCATCACGTTGAAGCCGGGGGAGGAAGTTCGCCTGGATGTCACAATCCAGCGTCGGCCCGACTATCAAAAGACGGTTTCGCTCGATGTCGTGCTACAGCATCTGGGGAGTGTGCATGGCAACCCCTTACCGCCCGGCGTGACTGTGGTCGAGGGGAAGAGCAAAACCTTGCTGGGGACCGGCAGCACCGGACATATTGTGCTCAAGGCGGCACCGAATGCCCAGGCGATTGAAGATGTCCCCATCAGCGTGCTGGCTCATGTGTCGATCAACTTTGTGGTGAAGATCAGTTATTCGAGTCCGCCCATCGCCCTGACTGTCCGCAAGTGACATGGAGCACTTCGCCGACCGGTTGACGGCCTCTATCCGGGCCAAGGGGAATGCCTTGTGCGTGGGCCTCGATCCCCGCTGGGATGCCCTCCCCCTTGCCGTGCGGGCACGCCATTCGGACGGAAGCCTGGACGATGTGGCCAGGGCCTA
>Ga0070734_10001817_pt1 | contig 28885 bp, 16 predicted proteins | sample Coa_R1_8_FD_66444 | JGI IMG/M metagenome (GOLD analysis project Ga0070734, IMG submission 66444) | Surface soil microbial communities from Centralia Pennsylvania, which are recovering from an underground coalmine fire - Coalmine... | ecosystem: Environmental > Terrestrial > Soil > Unclassified ... | reverse complement strand
GCGCGGAACAGGAACCCGATGCCGGGGATGGCTCCCACCAGTTCGCGGGCAATGGCACGCCAGCCGAAGGCGTTGAGCAGGATGGGCGCCAGCTCCTTCATCCGGCTCTTATAGTCGAGGCTGAGCCCATTGGCAGCGGCGAGCTGCATGGTCATCATGATCTGATTCTTGGTGAGCACCAGAATATCGCTGAGGTCGAAAGCGGCCCAACCGATCAAGGAGAGGAGGGGAAACGCGGCGGCGATGCCGGTGAGCAGAGAGAACTGCGCGTTGGTCGTCGCCGTCTGAGTGATAATGTGCTGGGACACCCGGCGGCGTAATACAGGGAAGTTTCTTGCCAGGGCAATCGCCAGCTTGGGCTGATCGTTCACGATCCGATCCAGGGTCTGCTCCCAGCCGCCCAGTTCGGCCACAGAGTAGATCAGCGTACCCTCCGGCGCGCCTTCGCGATTGCCGCTTAAATCCAGGACGAAATCGAAGGCCTTCGGCTGGCGCGGGAAGTTCGCCTCCTCGGACATCGCATCGTACTCCTGCACGAATGCCGGTTCTGGCAGGAGGGTCGCCTGCTGCGGCAGGCCCTCTGCCGGCGTATACAGCGCTCTTCGCGCCTCGGCGCGCGCTTCCGCCTCCCCGACAATCGCTATGCTGATCGGGCGGTTCGCCTCGCGAATGATCTCGCTCAGTTTGACGCCGCGTACACGATCCAGAAACGATTTCGGCCCGCCATGTCGTACCGGTTTCCCCACAACTCCCTCCTCACTTCCGTAGCTTGCAAACGGAGTATTCACCCCCGCAAGCGCCGTTTCCTTCTGAATACCAGGACGCATAAAGAGGGCGAGCGAGTTCCCTCCGTTTCGGTTATCATGTGCGTATGCCCGTTCTCCGCAGAAAATGCTGTCCATCCTGAAAAATCCTGTCCCTCCTGTCCCCTATCCTCTTGAAATCTTTACGCAGAAGCGGGTAAACTTACCCCGAATTAGCGCTCAAGCCTGCCGAGTGCTAAAAAAGACTTCAAACTACTCTTTTGCCCGCCTTATCGGGCACACTGTTTTTCACATCACAACGAGGAGGTTCTGACATGGCAACGTTGAAGCCGCTCAATGATCGGATTATCGTCAAGTCGGTAACGCCGCAGGAGAAGACCGCCGGTGGGATCATCCTGCCCGATTCGGCGCAGGAGAAGCCGCAGGAGGCCGAAGTCGTGGCGGTCGGCCCCGGCAAGGTAATGGAGAACGGCAAAACGGTCCCGCTGGAGATCAAGCCCGGCGACCGCATCATCTACGCGAAGTACGGAGGCACCGAGATCAAACTCGGCACAGAAGAGTTTGTCATTTTGCGCCAGGACGACGTGCTGGCGGTCAAGGAGTAGGCGAGAATGGCAGCGAAGCTTTTGCTTTTTGATGAGGAGGCGCGCCGCGCCCTGGAGCGCGGCGTCAATCAGTTGGCGGATGCCGTGAAGGTGACGCTCGGCCCCCGTGGCCGCAATGTGGTGCTGGAGAAGAAGTATGGCAGCCCCAGCATCATCAACGATGGGGTGACCATCGCCAAGGAGATCGAGGTCGAGAACCCCTTCGAGAACATGGGCGCGCAGTTGGTGCGTGAAGTCGCCAGCAAGACCAATGATATCGCCGGGGACGGCACCACGACGGCCACAGTGCTGGCGCAGGCTATGGTGAAAGAGGGCCTCAAGTCGGTGGCGGCGGGCGCCAAGCCCCTGCAGGTGAAGAAGGGGATCGATAAGGCGGTCGAAGCCATTGTCGAGCACATTCAGGCCAGCGCGACCAAGATCGAGGGCAAGGAGGCCATCACCCAGGTCGCCAGCATCTCGGCCAACGACACCCAGATCGGAGAGCTGGTCTCCGCAGCCATGGAGCAGGTGACCGCCGACGGCGTCATCACGGTGGAAGAGAGCAAGGGCACCAGCACCCAGTTGGAAGTGGTGGACGGAATGCAGTTCGATAAGGGCTACATCTCCCCTTACTTCGTCACCGACACGGAGCGCATGGAGTGCGTGCTGGATGACCCCTATATCCTGCTCTATGAGAAGAAACTGAGCGCGGTGGCCGACCTGGCCCCGGTAATGGAGAAAGTACTTAAGACGGGCCGCCCCATCGTCTTTATTACCGAAGACGTGGACGGCGAGGCACTGGCGACCCTGGTGGTGAACAAGATCCGAGGCAACATCAGCAGCGTTGCGGTGAAAGCGCCCGGCTTCGGCGACCGCCGCAAGGCCATGCTCGAAGACATCGCCATCCTCACCGGCGGACGCTTCATCACCGAAGACCTGGGGGTCAAGCTGGACAACATCACGCTCAGCGATCTGGGCCGCTGCAAGCGGATCGTCGTCACCAAGGACGCGACCACCATCGTGGACGGCGCGGGCGATACCGTTCTGATCCAGGCGCGCGTCCAGCAGCTCAAGAAGCAGATCGCCGACACCGAGAGCGACTACGACCGCGAGAAGCTGCAGGAGCGCCTCGCCAAGCTGGCAGGCGGCGTGGCGGTCATCCAGGTGGGAGCAGCCACCGAGACGGAACTCAAAGAGAAGAAAGCCCGCATCGAGGATGCCATGCACGCGACCCGCGCCGCCGTGGAAGAGGGCATCGTCCCCGGTGGCGGCACGGCGCTGCTGAACGCGCTCTCCGCTCTGGATGCGCTCAAGCTGGATGGGGATGGTATGATCGGCGTCAATATCGTGCGCCGCGCCCTCGAAGAGCCGGCCCGCCAGATCGCCGAGAACGCGGGCCAGGAGGGCAGCGTCGTCGTCAACCAGATCAAGAGCCTGGGCAAGGGCCACGGCTACAATGCTGCCACCAACAAGTTCGAGGACCTGGTAGTGGCGGGTGTGGTGGACCCGGCTAAGGTCGTGCGCTCGGCGCTGCAGAATGCGGCCTCCATTGCGGGCCTCATCCTCACCACCGAGTGCCTGATCTCCGAAAAGAAAGAGCCGGCTCCCCCGGCTCCCGCCGGCGGCCCCGGAGGCATGGGCGGCGGTATGGGCGGCATGTACTGATCCCGCCGGCGCAACTCTCAGCCCCTCTCTTCAAAAGTGTCTTTTGGAGAGAGGGGCTGTTTTTTTGGAACGAATGCCCCCTCTCCTTGTGAGGGGGAGAGGTTCGCCAGGCTCCTAATTGGTTGCCGAAGTCAGGGCAGGGAAGCGCTTGTAGAGGGTAAGCGCCGCCTGCCCTCGCGTACCATGGAATTGGGCCGGAGCCGTATTGCCGGACACGGCTCCACGCCAGGCTGCCCACTCCTTCGCAGCGATCGGATCCCCTTTATGGAAGGCGATGTCGTCCTCATGGCACACCGGAACGCCCTCCAGCGCCAGCCGCTGTACCGCCTCAAACATAGGATGGCCTACCGGCACGTCGGCACACCAGTAGAGCGGGATCCCCTGCCGCAGCAGGCCCGCCTGGAACTTCCGCTGCGCGACCCGGTCGGCAACCACCTGCCGTGGGGTCTGATGCGTTCGGAGGCAGAACGCCGCCAGCGCTCCTGCCGACTCGCCCACATTCCACTCGATAGGATGCATGCGAAACGCGCCGTTCGTAAGATGGGTCACGCCCAGGTCCTTGGAGGCGGGGAGCAGGTTATCCAGGCGCTTCGGCACCAGCGCGCCCAGCGGGATCTGAAAGGGCAGGGTCTTGACGCCGAGAAAGTCCTCCCCCTGTCCGTTCCGATGGATGTCGATGGGATAGAGGCCAATCCCCACGGAATCCAAAATGAGGCCGGCGCGCGCCCCATGCTGCCACTCCCTCCCAGTAGACTTATCCCGGATGGCGAGATCCTGCTCTCGAACGGTGCGAACTGCCCGAATGCGCCGCGATTCGCGGATATAGGGCATAGGAGCCAGGCCGTCCGGAGTGTCGAACGCATCCATCCGCAGACGGATCTCCGGATAGCCATGGCGCAGGCCGGTCGGATCGTCCTCGCGCGGACACTCCGTCTGCAGCCAGTAAATGTAGCCGAGCGCATTCTCCCGTGCACGCTCCAGCCGCTGCGCCTTCTCCTTTTCGGTCGCAAACAGCAGGTTCCCGCCATAGTAGTCGTTGCCCGGCGTATTGACCATGGTCACATCGGAGACGATCCGCGCGTCGTCGAAGTTCGCCCGGTTCAGCAAGCGGCGATAATTCCACCAGGAGATCGGGCCACGAAACATGCCGCTGATCCCGCTATACAGGATCTTGTACTCCTGCTGCCTCCGAACCTCGTCATAGTTGAGCGGCTTGGGAATGATATTCGTCTGCATCGTCTCGGGCGACCAATCGATGGCGCAGGTAAACGTAAAGGGCTGCACCCACTTCGGTTTCTCCTCCGGGGGCGCATCCGGCTCTCCGGTATCGCTGCGGCTCTGGGAACCGGCCACCCAATCGCGGCCCTTCTCACCGCAAAGCGGGAGCAGATCCCCCTGATCGGTCGCATCCAGCACATAGCGCGCCCGATAGCGCGTCTGCTGCCCATTCTCAGCCTGGGCTACCACGGCCCCGATACGATGGGAATCCTCACGGTCCATCTCCACACCGACGGCGTGCGTGCGATACACGATCTGCAGCCGTCCCGCCTCCTGCTGGAGCTGCACCATATCGCGCAGGACAAACTCCCCCACCTTCGGCTCGTAACTGAAGACTCCCTGCCCGGAGTCACCCGGATTGAAGCAGGGGTTGGAGGCCGCCCTCGCGCTTAAGTGATAGTGGAACCGGTAGTAGTCGCGTACGCGCTGCCGGAACTCCATATAGCGGCGTGTGCCGCCAAAAGTCTCGATCATGCTATGCTCATCGAGGGTAGACACCCCCTGTGAGGTCATCTGCCCGCCGAGCCAATCCCCCTCCACCAGCAGCACGACCTTTGCGCCTCCGTCGGCAGCCGACAGCGCAGCAGCGGTCCCGCCCGTGCTGCCGCCAACGACCAGCACGTCGCAGGACTCCTCCGGAACACTCAGCGACCACGCCGCCGTATGCCGGAAAAAGGGCAGCAGGCACCCCAACGCCGCCAGGCACAGCGCCAGCAGGCAGACCAGCGTCACACGCGCGCGCCTGGCCTTACGGGCCACCCGGGATCGAACAGACATCACGCACATCCTCCACCCTCACGTCTAAAGTATTTCTAAAGGTTTATCCTGTATCATCTCACTACGTACAGCGCCCTTGGCGAGGGTTCACGCCCTTCAGCCTGCACGCTTACCCAAGATGGCGTGAAGGCCAGGCCAGATGTGGAAGGCGTCTCATAGGGTCGAAGTTACCTTTTCGCTTGTCAGCTTGACGTATGTCCGTTATAATAGAAGCGGATAGTAACGGAAAAAAGGAGATTTTAATATGCACTATGCGAATCGCCATCGCAACATCGTCGTCTCCCTCATGGCAGTAACTCTCTGCGGTCTTTCCGTGGCGCTCCCTGCCTACGGCCAGGCAAGCTACGTGGGGCATGCCGATGGATCGCTTACCATCGTCACGCCCGCTGGAGGCGGTTTCACCTTCACTCCCTTTACCGGACTGAGCAATCAGGCTACCAAACTATCCGGTACACAGACCACCACCACCAATGCGTCTTCGACCACCACGAGCACGACGGTGACAGGCACGACAGACATTACGGGCAATACAAACGCGCCGCAGGGTTTCTCCCACTCCTCCGCAACGGTCACGGACGCCGGGTTCGATCTCACCAACAACACCGGAAGCCTCTTTACGGTCACCTATGATTGGACGGGCAATATCTCCGGGACGATCCAATCCAATCCCAATGGGTACGCCAAGGTCTCCAGCAGCTTTGAACTCTGCTATATACCGCTGGGAGGCTCCCTGAACATCCTGGATTCGATCTCCATCAATGGACTGACGCCGCCGAACGCCAATTTCTCCCAGACCACGTCAGGAGAAGCCAGCGTCACAATCCCCAACGGCGGCACATCCACCCTCTTCTTCAACCTGGACCCCGAGGGGGAAGCGTTCACCGCCCCCGAAGGGCAATCCCTGATGCTGTTCGGTTTCAGCGCCCTCGGCCCTCTGGGTTATGCGCTCTGGCGACGGAGAAAGTGCGCCTGACACCCCCTTACGTGATTACGACCGGAAGGAGATCCCTTCCGGTCGTCGTCATTTCCGGAGCGCGACATCGATCACCTGGTCCAGCGTCATCTGTCGTCCCTCCTCCCAAGACATAGCAAAGGCGGAGGTGTCCAGGGACTGTTGCAGCATCGCGATCACGCGGTCGTACTGCTCCCGCTCCCCCGGCGTCGCGGGTGCGCCGAGATCTTCCCGTAGCCGCTCCACCGCCCCCAGCAGCCATACCGACCGCTCCGCCTGTTCCTGCGCCGTCGCCAGATCCGCAAACCCCTCCAGCGCATCCGACATTCCCTTCTTATCCCCGATCTCCTGGCTGATAGACAGGCTCTCCGCAAAACAGGTGCGGGCCGCACCATAGTCGCCCTGGGCGCGCGCCACACTCCCCATTCCGTGCAAAGCATGGGCGATCCCACGCCGGTCTCCGATCTCACGCCGGATGGACAGGCTCCCCGCAAAGAAGTCGTAGGCGGCAGCGTAGTCTCCCTGGTCGTGGGCAATGTGGCCCAGATTTAATAGTGCAGTCGCGATGCCCCGCTTATCTCCGACCTCCCTCTTGAGGGAGAGGCTCTCATCATAGTAGGCGCGTGCGGCGACATAATCGCCTTCCCCCTCCGCAATCGCGCCCAGATTGTTGAGAGAGACTGCCATGCCTACCCGATCCCCGATCTCGCGCCGGAGCGCAAGGCTCTCCATAAAGTAGATCCTCTTGTCGTTCGGGGAGGGCGCAATCCTGCCCAGGCTGTTGAGGGCGTCGGCGATACCGCTCTGATCGCCGATCTCCCGAAAGAGCGCCTGCGCCTGCGCATGGTAATCCTGGGCGGCGGCATAGTCGCCTCGGTACGCTGCCACGTTCCCCAGGTTCTGGAGCGCCGTGGCGATACCGCTCTGATCGCCGATCTCCCGAAAGAGCGCCTGCGCCTGTGCATGGTAATCCTGGGCGGCGGCATAGTCGCTCTGGCGTAAAGCCAGCGCACCTGCTCCGTTCAGGGCCTTGGCCCTCCAGCGCACGTCGGCTGGGCTTCCCTCCCTGGAAAGCGCCGCGAGACACCATGCCCGGCCCTCCTTCCAGTGTCCTCGAACCTGCCAGAACCGCGCTAACGCCCCGCACAGACGCAAACCGACCGCTCCCCCCTGATCGGCCTTCATGCTCCAGTCCAGCGCCGCCAGCAGATTATCGTGCTCCGCCTCCAGCCTCCTCAGCCAGAGGACTTGGTCCACGCCCGCCAGCCTCGGCTCCGCCTCCTCCGCCAGCCCCAGAAAGAATTCGGCATGGCGTTGCTGCGCTTCCGTGCGCTCTCCGTTCTCCGCCAGTTTCTCGCTCCCATATTCGCGCAGGCTCTCCAGAACCCGGTAGCGGCCCCCCTCTTCCGTCTCCTCCTCCAGCACCAGAGAGCGCTCCTGAAGCTCCGACAGGTACTCCAAAGCTTCTCCGCCGCATAACGCCTCCGCGGCCTCCAGGCTGAAACCACCCCGAAATACAGCCAGGAGTGCAAAGCAACTCTGCAGTTCCGGCTCCAGCAGGTCGTAACTCCACTCGAACGTCGCCCGTAAACTCTGCTGGCGCTCCGGCAGATCCCGACGCCGGCTAAACAGCATATCCAGTCGCGACCCCAGCTTTTCCAGCATTTGCGACGGAGGAAGCAGCCGCGCCCATGCCGCCGCCATCTCAATCGCCAGCGGCATCCCCTCCAACCGCCTGCACAGAGCCGCCACGACCTTGGCATTGTTCTGGGTCAACGCAAACTCTGCGCGCACCGCCTTTGCCCGATCTACATATAGCGCCACTCCCGCATAATCCGAGAGGCGCTCCAGAGGCTCCGTGTCGGGAGGCACCGCCAGCGGAGGAACGCTCAACTCCTGCTCTCCCTCCAGGTGCAGCGGCTGCCGAGATGTCACCAGGCATTTCAAGTCGGGGACCCTCTCCAACAGAGTGCGCACTAACAAAACGCTCTCCCCATTCATGGCCCGTTCGCTCTTCGCACTGATCGTCCCCAGCTTCAGCAGATGCTCGAAGTTGTCCAACACCAGCAGGCTCGGCCCCTGCCGCAGGAGTTCTACTACCTCCTCCAGAGGGTCCGACTGCGGGGCCGGCGTCGCCTTCAGCGCATTGGCCAGGGCAAACGGCAGCAAGCGCCCATCCTGCAATGCCGCCAGGTCCACAAACCATACACGGCCTCCAAGAGACGGCGCAATGCTACGCCCCACTTCGAGCGCGAGGCGGGTCTTCCCCGCGCCTCCCGGTCCCGTCAGGGTGATCAGCCGTTTCTCCGGCCCGACAAGCCACTGCTTCAACCGCTCGGTCTGCTCTTCCCGCCCGAAGAAGCGCGTCAGGCTCAGCGGCAAGTTCATGGGAGGGGAGTTAACGCCTGCAGGGACGACGTCCGGTTCTGCCGTCCGCCCCGTATTCGCCGTAACCGGCTCCCCCTCCCCGGCACGTGGGGGGGAGACGACCCGCACCACCGCGCGCGGATCCTGGCGGATCTGCTCCGCCAATTCACGCAGATTGCGGCGAATGTCCTCCGCCAGCTTCTGCGTCGCTGCCGAAGGCTCCGCACTCAACTCCTCCCGGTAGCGCTTCTCCAACTCCTGATAGCTCTTCAGAGCAGCAGCGGGATTGCGCAGCGCGATATACAGCCACATCTGCAGCCGACAGGAGAACTCATGATAGGGGTCCCGCGCCAGAGCCTGGCTGACAGTTCCCAGCGCCGCCTCCAACTCCCCTGCCTGCCTCTGATACTTGGCTATCTTGTACAAGGCATCCACGGACAACTCATTCAGGCGTACCCGCTCCTGAACGATCCAGCCGTCATAAAAACCGGGCAACAACTCGCCCCGATAGAGGGCCAGCGCCTGCTGCTGCAAGGCGAGGCGCTCCTCCCCCTCCGGTACCCGGCGGGACGCTTCCAGCAGGCTTTCAAACTCGGCGACATCCGAAGTGAGCATGCCGGCCTGGAGGCGCACATGGGAATGGTCGCTATAGAGAACATCTCCACGGGATACTCCCGCAGGCTCCAGCAGCGTGCGCACCAGCGAGAGCTGCGTGTTGAGCCGATTGCGCCCGTCGGCGGGGTCGCACCCTTCGGGCCAGAGCAGTTCGATGAGGGTTTCTCGGGGATGGGTCTGGTCACGATAGTAGGCGAGGTAGGCGAGGAGCCTCGCCGTCTTTTGGGTCTTAAAATGCGTGAAACGCTCTTCCCCACGGCAGGCACACAGTCCACCAAAGAGTTGGATCGTCCAGAGGCTGTTCATGATCTCCGTTCCTTGTCTGCTCGCATGGACATCTGCTCGCATGGATTCATTCCCGTTTCTTCCACAGATTTCCTGCCTTTCTTTCTGTCTTTATAATTTCCGGATGGCTTTCGAGCGAAAGGATTTCTAATGGATTTGTAATGGATTTGTAATGCCCTCCTCTTTATACTACCCCCGACACCCATCGGAGAACGGAGGCGATCCTGCCTTCCCCAACCGAATGCCCACCGATAGGAGATTAGGAATGAACGTTCGTGTAGAGATCCATACCGACAGGCGATCCACGTATCACCGACGAAACGCAGGAAGGCTGTCGTGTCGGTCTTAGGCTATCATTTGGAAACGCTAAGCGCTCTCGACAAAACCGGCCCCAACCCCTCCCCTTGTTTTGGGGAGGGAAACTCTCGATGGGGCGCTATCAGAGGGTGAAGCAGACCCATCCCGTTTTGGCTACACACATTGTGTCCATCAAAGGAGAGAATTCTCAAAAATATCGGTGAAGACTGGCAACGCTCTGTTTCTGACTGGCTCTTCAATGTCCAGGAGGCACGACAAATCACAGAATGAGAAGAAAGGAGATTTATTTGAAATCAGGAAGCAATGTCTTCCTATCCCACTCGGACCCCATGAACGGTTCCGTCAATCTGAAAAACGGAAAGAAGAAACACCATCAATATTTGATGTGTACTAATACATGACTCAACGAGGTACAGCGGTAGTTAGAACGCCCTCCAGCTATCTCAAACCGGGTTTGAGATCTACCGCCGTATATGGGATTGTCATGTACTAGACACTCTGAAGGGAGACAATGACATGTACAAAGTAAGGATCCGAAAGATCCGCTTCGTCGCCTGGATCTGCATTTTCAGTATGCTCAATCTCATGGCGGCAAACTGTATCTACGCGATAACCAACCCTGCCTACATAGGAACCACGATACTCGGACCATCTACTGTAGCGATAGTCTCCGGTGGCGCCAGCGGTATTAAAGTCAATACTTTGCTTGGCAACCTGTGTCTGCCCATATCGGATCTGACGATTCCGGCGCGGGGAATCCCGATAAAGGTCGAGCGAACCTATAATAGCAGCCAACATGGTCAGACCGGACCTTTCGGTTATGGGTGGCAGTTCAGCTATAGCATGAACTATATTCGTTCGGCAGACGGGAAGGTGATTGTGTTCTGGGGCGACGGTCGCATAGATGTTTTCGAACCCTCCGGAGGAACATACGTTCCCCTGAACGAGGGAGTTTTTGCGACCCTGGATCAATATCAACCCAACCAGTTCCGTGTGACTACCCAGGAAGGCATCCAGTACTACTTTGACAATCCCAGCCATGGACATGTGACTCGGATTGCCGATCCCAACAGCAATAGCCTCCTGTTCGCTTATAACGCCTCGCAGCAACTCACTACCATCACCGACGAGTCGGGGCGACAACTCTCCCTTAGCTACACACTCGGCAAGGTGACTACTTTCACTGATCCGAATACCTCGCCAGCACGTACCCTACAATATGCTTATGATGCCAATGGCAATCAGGTTGGTTTTATCGATTCCCTCGGAAACGTGACTCACTACGACTACGACGCAACGCATCGTCTGACGAAGATTACAGATGCCCTCGGTATCACGAATATCGATTATTCGGCGGCTGCGCCCGCCTCCACTGTCGGAACGATCAAGCGATCCACTCCAACAAACACACTCCTGAGTCAGAGATCATTCCTGTTTAACAGTGCGACGAATACCATGTCCGTCAGAGACATGATTGACAGCACGCATACAGCTCTGACCTCCTATCACTATGATTCGAACGATCGGTTAACGAGCATTACCGATCCTATCGGACATACTGCAACCCGAACTTATGATGCCGACGGCAATCTCGTGAGCGCAACTGACGCCAATGGGAACACGACACACTATACCTACGATACACGTGGAAATATGCTGTCCCAGACCGATGCGCTCGGGAATACAACCACATTCACTTACGAGAATACCTTCAATCGCATCACCAGTGTCACTGATCCTGACAGTCATACAACCACATTCGGCTACGATGGCAATGGGAATCGGACCTTCATGCAGGATGCGTTAGGCAATACGACCCAATACACATACGATGGCTTTGGCCAGCTTGTATCCCGACGAAATCCGCTTGGTTTCACCACCAATTTCACCTACGATGCCCAGGGAGATCGTACCAGCATAACCGATCCGCTTAACCACACGACCCATTTCGATTATGACCAGGTTGGCAACCTGATTCACCGCACCGATGGCCTGAATAGAACTATCGTCAATTCCTATGACGCGCGCAATCGTCTGCGGCAAGTCAGCTTTCCAGATGCGACTCAATCCACCTTCACGTACGACCCCGCTGGTAATGTGTTGAGCGCAGTGGATCCGAATACAAATCTGACCTACGCTTATGATGCGGAAAACCGCCTCCTTCAAGCCAGCGACAACCTGCTCTCCAAGACCATCTCCTACCAGTATAACGGCGTCGGAAATCGCGTAAGTATGACTGACCCTGAGGGCGTGAAGGCCCTCTACGGCTACGATCTTGCCAGCCGCCTGATCCAAGTGGATCGTGCAGGCCAGCAGTTCCTGTTTGAATATGACAACGGCAACCGCCGTACCAGACTGACCCTTCCGAACGGCTCCTTTACCATCTACACCTACGATAATGCCGACCGATTGTTGTCCCAGGCAAACATGAGGTCGGATAACACTATCCTCTCCAGTTTCACCTATCAATACGATGTCGTAGGGAATCGCGTTGGGCTATCTCTGGCAGGAGGAGAGCATATCTCTTACGGCTACGACGGCCATAACCAACTCATTCAGGAAGTCCGCACAGGAGGCGCTTCCAACTACGATCATCGCTTTGCTTACGATGCAGATGGCAACCGCACACAGGCCAATGCAGATGGAGTGATCACCTCCTACAATTACGACAATGGCGATCGCCTCACCCAGGAGACTACGGGAGCAACGACGACTACCTATGCTTATGACCCTGATGGAAATCAGATCCAGAAAGCCGTAGGAGCGAGCCTATACACTTCGACGTATGATGTCCGCGATCGCCTCATCCAGTTCAGTTCCCCTACGACGACAGCGATGTACACTTACGACGCCTTGGACAAGCGCATCATAAAGTCAGTGGGGGCCGCAACGATCCGGACGGTCTACGATGGGCTGAATGCGGTTGCCGAATACGATGGAAGCGGCACGCTCCAAGCACAGAATCTCTTCGGACCGGGTGTGGATGAGAATCTGGCGCGTTTCACGTCCTCCGAAAGTCTATACTATCTCTACGATGGCCAGCGCTCGGTCCAGTGTTTGGTGGATGCCGCACAGACCGTCCGAAACAGTTACGACTACGATGCATGGGGCAAGATCGTCTCCCAGGTGGAAACAGCAGGCAATGATTACACATTCACAGGACGCCAGACGGATCGGGAAAGCGGCCTCTACTACTATCGAGCCAGAATGTACGATCCCTCTATCGGAAGATTCACCCAGATCGATCCTCGCGACGACAACTCTGCGAAGAGTCTCTACATATACACGGACAATCATTCCGTGGGCGCGGGGGATCCTTTAGGAGAAGACTTCTGGAGTACCCTCGGCGATTTATTCAACAGATTCCTCAACTGGCTCGACCGTCACATTCCCAGCCATTTGAATTGGAGGACCCACACTACAGTAAAGGCCAGCGGGACCATCGGGATTATTTCGTTCAGCGCCGAAGTAGATTCCCAAATATATATTGGAACTGACCCAGAGACGAATAACTCACCTGGTAACGGCAAGCAACCTGGCGGACCTACCCCACCGCCTCCAGTACCCCAGGGGGATGGCGCAAACAAACCCAGGACCCATTCCAAGTAGCCAGTTCGTCTCTTCCTGAGCTGGAGACATGACAAAGAAGGGTGCGCTACTCAGGGTGAAGATCGCTCAGGATAGCAGGACTCTCACCGCTCACGGAATGCATCTACCTCATAATCCTACCTGTATGGTCGCATGTTGCGACCATACAGGTAGGATTAGAAAGCAATAGGATCATCGGGAAAGTGCAATGGCGGCGGCGACAACTTGGAGAATGTTAAATGTCCGATAATGTTTTCTGCATGTCTCACCAGCGCTTTGTCGAAGGAAGCACATTCCAGGCTGTTTTCAAGAAGGAAATCGCGTATAGACGGCGTATCATAGGCGTACCATGACACCACAAACTACTGAATACATTCAACTTACCACCCTGCCCAACGGCGTCCGCGTCGTCTCCGAGACCGTGCCTTACGTGCAGTCGGCCTCGGTCGGTATCTTTGTCGGGACCGGCTCCCGTGACGAAGAGGATGCCCTTCGGGGTATCTCCCACTTCATCGAACACATGATGTTCAAGGGGACGCCGAGCCGCACCGCCCGCCAGATCGCCGATGAGATCGAATCCAAGGGAGGTTATCTCAATGCCTTTACCGACAAAGAGATGACCTGCTACCAGATCCGCGTCCTGGCCGAACACACCCCACTGGCGCTCGATATCCTGACCGATATGCTCCGCAATTCGCTGCACGATGAGGAGGAGATCAAGCGCGAGAAGGGCGTCGTTCTGGAAGAGATCAAAATGTACGAGGACTCGCCGGAGGACATCGTGCATGAGATCTTCGAGCAGACTATGTGGCCCTCCCACCCGTTGGGCAAATCCGTCATCGGCACGGCAGAGACGGTCTCGGGCCTCTCCCGCTCCAACCTTACCGGCTATATCGGCTCCCGCTACGCCCCGGATCGCCTCGTGGTCGCCGCCGCCGGAAACCTGCAGCACGAGGCACTGGTGGAGATGACGGCAAAGGCGCTCGGCGATATGAACGGAACCGGCCCTGCTCGGACCATGTCGCGCCCCTCCCCCTCCGGGCAGAGCAAGCAGACGACCAAGCGTGATGTGGAGCAGATGCACTTCTGCCTGGGTTCCACCGCCTACAGCAAAATGGAGAAGGAGCGCTATTCTCTCTCCATCCTGAACAACGTCCTGGGCGGCAACATGAGTTCACGGCTCTTTCAGGAAGTTCGGGAGAAGCGCGGCCTGGCCTATGCCATCGGCTCGTATAGCCGCTCCTATCAGGACGGCGGGCTGTTCTGTGTGTATGGGGGCACCAGCCCGACCACCTTCGAGCAAGTCCTCGAATTGACCCACTCCGAATTCGAGAAGGTCAAGCGCGAGGGCCTCACCGATGATGAGTTGACCAAGGCGAAGACCCAGGTGCGCGGGGCGCTGGTGCTGGGGCTGGAGAGCATGATGTCCCGCATGAACCGGTACGGTGAATCCCTCCTCTCCTATGGGCGTGTCATCCCCATGGAGGAGGTGCTCCGCGAATACGAGGCGGTCTCCCATGAGAGCATCGCCGCCATTGCCGCCAAGGTGCTGGATGAATCGGCGCTGACACTCGCCTCTATCGGCCCGGCGGAAGACGCGGAGGAGGACGAGAGCAAATAATTTTTTTTACCGTCCGAGCGTTCTAAAGGATTTCTTAAGAATTTCGTAAGGCCCCCTTTCTATACTGTGCCTGTTCGTTCCGCATAGCCGCCGCTGCATCCGCTTCCGCCCAAGCGAGCGCAGCGGTCGCTGTGAGGAAGGCATATATCAGAAAGGGAGGTAGTTCGTATCATGTCACGCCGTTCCCGGTTTGTTCGTTTCATGGCGTCTTTCGCCACACTCCTGATCATCCACCTTGTGGCGCTGCAACCCGTCGCACACGCCCTGTCTTCCCCCGGAACCTCGATAGCGGGCCGGGTCTCCTGGATCACTCTCGATTGCCCTGGAGGCGTCAAAGTCAATACCTTCCTGGGCAATCTCGCCTATCCTCGCCTCGATCTGTATCTGGCCGGACGGGGACTGCCTATCGCGATCTCCCTCACCTACAACGCCGACAGCGCCAACATGGACACCGGTTTCGGGAATGGCTGGCGCTTCAGCTACCAGATCTCCGTGCGGCGCAAATCCGATGACACCATCATCGTCCAGTGGGGAGACGGGCGCCGCGATCCCTTCCAGCCCAACGGAGGGAGCTACACTCCTCTCAACGAAGGGGTATTTGCGACCCTACAGCAGGTGGGAGGCAATCAACTCCTCCTGACAACAAAGGAGCATACGCAGTATCTGTTTGCCCTCCCGGCGCAAAACGCATCGGCCAATATCCAGCAGATGCAAGATCCGGACGGGAATGCTCTGACCTTCGCCTACGACGCGTCGGGCAATCTGACCACTATCACCAATGCCCTGGGGCGCAGCGTCACCCTCCAGTACACGGGGAGCCACGTCACCAGCATCACGGATCCCAATACCAGCCCCGCACGCATGGTGCAGTACGCCTACGACGGCACTGGCAACCAGATCGGCTATACCGACGCCGTGGGAGCAGCCACCACGTACGCCTATGACGCATCCAATCGGATCACCAGTATGACGGATGCGCTTGGGATCACCACCATCCAATACTCCGGTCCGCATGGCTCCGTAAGCAATGTCAGCCGCTCCTCGCTGGCTCATGTGCTGGTGAGCAGTCATTCGTTTGCTTACGACACCATTGCGCACGCTACGACCGTCACGGACCGGATAGACGCTTCGACCTCCTCGGTGACCAGGTATCTCTACGACAACAATCGGCGGATCCAGCAGATCACCGATCCGAACGGAAACAACGAATCCATAGCCTATGATGGCAACGGGAACCTCACCAACCTTACCGATGCCAACGCCAACCAGACGCGCTACGCTTACGATGGCAACGGCAATCTGCTGTCGCGCACGGATCCCATGGGACATACGACCACATATACCTATGAGCCGACGTTCAACCATGTGCTCACGGCGACCGACCCGCGCAACAATACCACCACCTTTCAATATGATGCCACCGGCCACCTGACTACCAGCACGGACCCACTCGGGAATACGATTAGCTACGCTTACAACGGGTTCGGAGAACAGACTTCGCGAGAAGACGCCAACCACTTCTCCACGCTCTACACCTATAATGAGTTCTCGGACGGCTCTTCCATACAAAGAACCGATCCTCTGGGCAACACTTCGACCACCTTCTACGACGGGATCGGCAGGACCACAGAATCCATAGATGGCGTGGGGAATACTGCAAACACCTCCTACACTTCTATCTCTTCAGGATCTCCCGGTTATCCCGGCGCCATCGTGCAGACGACTTACAGCGATGGAACCACTATGACACGCACCTACGATGCCAACCACAACCTCACCCACATCACCGATCCCAACACAGATCGCAGCTACTCCTACGATGCCAACAACCGGCTGCTTCAAGATACGGACAACCTACTGAATAAAACCACGACCTACGCATACGACGGCCTGGGCCGGCGGATCCAGATGACCGATTCGACGGGGGCCGGCACCTCCTATGCCTATGATCGCGCCGGCCACCTGTTGAGCATCACCCGCAACGCGGATGTATATCGCTTCGCCTACGATAAAGGAGGGCGACGCTTGGGCGTCATTCGCCCCAACTTCAATACCACCCTCTACGCCTACGATACCGCCAATCGGCTGACGTCGGTCACCAACCGCCGCTCCGATAATACCATCCTCAGCAGCTTCGCTTACCAGTACGACGGATCGAACAATCGCATCGGCACGACGCTGGTTACCGGCGAACAGATCAACACCTTCTACGACGCCGACAACCGCCTGATCGAAGAGCAGCGCACCGGAGGCAGCAACAATTACGACAATCAATTCGGCTACGATGGCGTGGGCAATCGGACTACGGAAAATGCCAATGGCGTGATCACGCAATCGCTGTACGATCGCGACAACAACCTGACCCAACAGACGACCGGAGCCTCAACGACCACTTATGGCTACAATGCCAACGGCAGTCGGGTCACCATGGTCTCCGAACCGCATGGCAGGTCTGCCCAGTATGCCTACGATGCCCGGAACCGAACGACCATGATCACTTACAACGATGGGACGATGGACACCTCCGTCTATGGTACGGGTATCGCTGGGTCTCTTCTGATACAGTCCACAGATCGTCTAGGCATCGTCACCAACTATACCTACGATGACCGGCAGGTCGAGACGCAATCCAATAGCAACGGCACACCGAGTACATCGTATCTGAACGATCCGATGGACGGGGGTCGCCATCTTGCGGAGTATGTGGGCAACACCCGGTACGACTACCTCTACGATTCCGACTCTGTGCGCCAGGTGGTAGACGCCTCTCAAACCGTGCGCAACTCCTACGATTACGACTCCTGGGGAACGATCCGCTCCCTATCGGAGACCGTCTCGAACGACATCACTTTCAACGGGCGACGTCTGGATCGCGATAGCGGCTTCTACGACTATCAGCCGCGCTTGTACGACCCCTCCATCGGCAACTTCACCCAGACATCCACGACAGATGAGAGCACGCTTCTCACCCCGGCTCTCGTATCGGATCTTCTGGCAGGAAATATTAATTTCGAGATCCAATCGGGTCCCACGGTGGAAGACCTTCTACGGCTCTTCGCTCCCATTCTCAGCACAGGCGCTCCCTTCCAGGCAACCACGCTCTATTACTATCTGCTGCAAGGGCCGCCTCCCATGCCCGGCAATCTGGCACTGCCCGTGAATTTCGATATCTTCTTCGATCTCATGATTCCGCAGCCGCCAATACCCAACACGGTGCCGCTTGTGCCCCCGACACCTAATCGGGATGGTTCCTCCGAGATGAGTTCCCTCTCCTCCTACTGGGACCAGGAGGTCGCAGCCATCCTCTCCGGACCGACTAATGGGAGCAGCGCCGAAAACAGCGATGGGAACCAGAACAGCTCCTCCTATGCCGAGGGGACCTCGGGAGGCAGGATCTGAAAAACAACCTCCTCTAAGCCGAATGCCCTTCTCCGATTTACGGGGAAGGGCATTCGTATTGCAGCTTGACACGTTTTTCCTGTTGAACCAGACACGTTTGATGCCACGGTGCCCTGCAATAATGGTGACGACATCAACAAGAAGGCAGAGCGAACAATCCCATGTCTCTGCCAGGGAGATAGGAGAATCCATCCGCATGAAAACCACGCATTTCGGCAAGATCGCCGCCCCTCGCCTTCCGGAAAGCCACAACAAGCAGCAGCGATTGCCCGCAAGCCCACCACACTGGCGTAACCCCCTTTCGTCCTGGACGATGGCGCTTACTGCCATGTTACTGCTCTTTGCCGTGGGGGCGAGAGCAGACGGCTCGTACCAATTTGTCTCTGTGGATGCTCCGGGATCGATCTTCTTTACCGGGATCCTCGGAATCAACAACCATGGTGATATCGTGGGGGTGCAGGACGGAGCGGACGGTCATGCGCACGGGTTTGCGCGAATCAATAACCAGTATTCCCTCATCGATGCTCCCGGCGCGACCGACACCAATGCCCTGAATATCACCGACAACGGCGATATTACAGGCACGTTCTTCGATCCGGCGGGCTTCCAGCATGGCTATCTGCTGCACGCGGGCCAATTTTCCACGATCGATGTTCCGGGAGCCGCTCAGATCAACGACGCTGACTTTGAATTCGGGCCTGGCCTGGGAACGGCGGTCTTCCGGATGAACAATCGCGGCGTGCTAGTAGGCGAATATGCCGACCCGCTGGGCTTCTCCCATGGTTTCGCATCGGTGAAAGGTTATTTCACCACGCTGGATGTTCCCGGCGCAAGTCTATTTCCCGGAGGCGGCAGCGAATGCATTGCGATCAACGACGCCAACGTCATCGCCGGGGTCTACTACCTCGACACTTCGCCCCCAGGCCATGGATTTATCCATATCCACGGTCAGTTCCTCACGATTGATTATCCGGGTGCGGGCGGGACTTCCGGTACGCAGTGCAATGGGATCAACAACCTGGGTGTGGTGGTCGGTCCCTACTCCGATGCAAACGACAATATTCACGGCTTCATCTGGAACAACGGCACATTCACTCCGATAGACTACCCGGACGCACCGGACTCCGAATCCGACGGCATCAACGACCACGGCGTGATCATCGGCCAGTATACGGACGTATTTGGCATTACACACGGCTATATCGCCTATCCGAAATAGCAACACGACGCAGGCCCTTGCCACCTCGGCTGGGGCCTGCCGGCTCTACTCTACCCTCTCAAGTCACTGCCCAGGCGAAATGCCTCGCCCGATCCTAAGCTCCTTCTCAGCGTGATTACCCAGGAGGAAATCGTCTTTGAATGGCGTATCATAGGGGACATGAAACTATGGGTTGCCGAAACAAGGATTGCCCCTGGTCTCTCCCTGCTTCTTCTCCTCTCTATGCTGACCCTGCTCTGTGCAGCCGGATGTCACCGGGAAGGAAGCGGTCACCGCCCAGATGCGCCTCCTGTATCTGCCCCAGGTCCCGCAGTGGTCGGCGATTTCGTCGGCAGCGCCGCCTGTAAGGAGTGCCACTCGAAGGAGTTCCAGAGCCATCACGCCAGTCACCACGCCCTGACGATGCGGAGCGCGGACCGTGCCGGGCTGGGATCACTTGCCCCGCCATCCGGCAGGATCGAACATACGCGCTATGCCCTGGCGCACCAGGGCGCCAGGTTGCAGTTTACTCTGGAAGAGAGCACTGGGAAGGCGCAGACAGTTCAGCTCGCGCTCGGCTCGGGCAAGACCGGTATGACCTATATCGTGATCCCGGACAACCACTCGGTATCGGAGATGCCGATGAGCTATTTTCCCGCGCTGAAGCGCTGGATGCCGACCCCTGGAGACGATTTCGGAGGAGGAGACGAGGTCGGCCAAACGCGCACCGGATCGCTGGCGCGGAAGTGCCTCTTATGCCATGCGGTCGCCGTGAATGAGCGCACCGGGATGCCGGAGCCAAAGTTTTTCGGCGTGGGCTGCGAATCGTGCCACGGCCCCAGCAGCGCCCATGTCGCCGCGATGCGCTCCTCCGATATGAGCGACCTGCACATGGAACACCTCGGCTCCTGGAGCGCGACGCGCCTCAATGAGATGTGCGGGCGCTGCCATGGAACGGCGCAGAGCATCCTTCCGAACAGCCTCTCCAGCCTGAAGACCCATCGTTTACAGCCCTATGGGCTGATGGAGAGCCGGTGCTTCCAGGAGAGCAACGATACGCTCTCCTGCCTGACCTGTCACGATCCGCATACCGACGTCAGCCTGGACACCGCAGCCTATGAGCGTAAATGCCTCGGCTGTCATGCCCCGGACGCAGCACCGGCGGAGAGAACACATAGCGCAACGGGAAAAGCCTGTCCGGTCAACCCGCACACCGGTTGTATTCCCTGCCATATGCCGATGCGGGAAGCCTTTCCGGGCATGGACATGCCCACCCGGATGGCGGACCATCTTATCCGGGTGAATAAGAGTGAATAACCGATTGTAGGGCGCAGGCCCTGTCCTGCGCCGATTTCCAGTGGAGAGGAAGAACGTGAGCGAAAGCATTCGGGTAGCAGTGAGCGGTGCGGCGGGCAGAATGGGGCGCGAGGTGGTGCGTGCAATCACCGAAGCGGATGGGCTGGAACTTGTCGCCGCTGTAGATCAACAGGAGGTCGGTATCGACGCCGGGGCGCTCGCCGGGATCGGGACGCTCCATGTGCCCATCGAAACGGATTTGAGCGGGGCGCTGGAGAGAACGCAACCCGCCGTTCTGGTGGACTTCACCCTTCCTCACAGTGTCATGAGCAATGTGCGGATCGCCCTGGCGGCGGGGGTCTCGCCGTTGGTGGGAACCACAGGGCTGGCTCCGAGCGATTTAACGGAGATAGACCAGACGGCGCGAGAGCATGGCATCGGGGCCTTTGTCGCACCCAATTTCGCCATTGGCGCGGTGCTGATGATGCAGTTTGCCGCACAGGCAGCCCGCTATCTGCCCGATGTGGAGATCATCGAACTCCACCACGAGAGGAAGCTCGATTCCCCCTCCGGCACCGCCCTCCTCACCGCGAAGAAGATCGCCGAAGCGCGGCAGGAAGCGCACGCCGCTCCCTCCCCCACCCCAACGGGCCTGGTGGAGAAATCCCCCGGAGCGCGCGGCGCACGTGACACGGGAACCGGCGACATTCCCGTCCATAGCGTCCGGCTTCCCGGCTTTGTCGCGCATCAGGAGGTGATCTTCGGCGGCTCCGGCCAGATCCTGACCCTCCGGCACGACTCCCTAGACCGGAAGTCCTTCATGCCCGGCGTCCTCATCGCCGTTCGCAAAGTCCGTTCCCTGACCGGCCTGGTCATCGGATTGGAGCATCTTCTCGAATAAGCAACAAAGTTGACGCCATCGCTCCGGTTAGAGTACACTAACACAATTATCTTTACAATCCAAGGAAAGCGAACGCTTCTATGCAAACCTACCACGTCGCCATCGCCGGAGCTACCGGCGCCGTGGGGACCGAATTTCTCCGCCTTCTGGAAACCCGTGAATTTCCTCTGGCCTCGTTACGCCTGCTCGCCTCAGAGCGCTCAGTCGGACGCACCATCCTGTTTCGCGGCAAACCCCATACCGTAGAACTGCTCACACGCACTGCGTTCCAGGGCATAGACATCGCCTTCTTCTCCGCGGGCGGCTCCCGCAGCCGCGAGTTCGGCCCCGCCGCCGCGGAGGCCGGAGCCGTCGTCATCGATAACTCCTCGGCGTTCCGGATGGACCCGGAGGTCCCCCTCGTCATTCCGGAGATCAACCCGGAGGACATCTTCAAGCACCGGGGGATCATCGCCAATCCGAACTGCTCCACCATCGTCATGCTGATGGCGGTCGAACCGCTGCGGCGGCTGGCGCCCATTCGCCGCATCGTCGCCTCCACCTACCAGGCGGCCAGCGGCGCAGGCGCGCAGGCGATGCAGGAGCTCCTGGAACAGACGCGGGACATCCTCCACGACCAGCCAATCTCGCCGCACGTCTTCCCCTTCCCCATTGCCTTCAACCTGTTCTCCCACAACACCAAGATTGATGATACGGGCTACAACGAGGAAGAGCGGAAGATGATCCATGAGTCGTGCAAGATCCTGCACGACCCCAACCTCAAGATCACGGCGACGTGCGTGCGCGTCCCGGTGGTGCGTGCCCACTCCGAGAGCCTCAACATCGAATTCGAAGCAGGCAAGCGCCCCACCCTGGAAGCGATCCGCAACGCACTGGAGGCTTTTCCCGGCGTCAGCGTAGTAGATGACCGAGAGCACAACCACTTCCCGATGCCGCTCGAAGCGAGCGGCAGGGACGACGTGCTGGTGGGACGCCTGCGCTACGACCTATCGAATGAGGATGCAGTGGATCTATTCCTCTCCGGAGACCAGATTTTGAAGGGCGCCGCCCTGAACGGCATTCAGATCGCCGAGACACTTTTACGACACGATTAACAGGAGATACCTGCCATGGCAGAAGCAGTATTCGGACAGGTGCTAACCGCAATGGTGACGCCGTTCGACGCGGAAGGACAGATCAACGAGGCGGCTACCGTGCGCCTTGTCAACTATTTGCTGGAGAACGGTTCGGACGGGATCGTCGTCTGCGGCACCACGGGCGAGTCGCCCACGCTGAGCCATGCGGAGAAATTGCGGCTGTTCCGGCTGGTGAAACAGACCGTCGGCAGCCGGGGAGCCGTCATTGCCGGAACCGGCGGCAACGATACCGCAGCCAGTATCGTTCTGACCCAGGAAGCCGCAGAGATCGGCGTGGACGGCGCACTGCTGGTGGTTCCGCCTTACAACAAACCCTCGCAGGAGGGGCTCTATCGACACTTCCGGGCCATCGCCGAGGCCGCACCGGGCCTGCCCTGCATGCTCTACAATGTACCGGGGCGGACAGCGCAGAATATGGAGGCGGCAACGGTGATCCGATTGGCCCACGATGTCTCCAACATCGTCTCTGTGAAAGAGGCCAGCGGGAACCTGGTTCAGGTTGCGGAGATCATTGCGGGAGCGCCCTCCGCCTTCGCCGTCTATAGCGGCGACGATGCCCTCACGCTCCCCATCCTGGCGGTCGGCGGCGTGGGCGTTGTGAGCGTCACGGGGCATGCCGTAGGCAAAGACTTCAAGCAGATGCACTCCGCCTTCTTTGCGGGCCGGCTTGCCGAAGCCGCCGCACTGAACGGCAAGATGCTTCCTATCGTCCGCGCCTTCTTCCAGCCGACGACCCCCAGCCCGGCCCCGGTCAAAGCCGCGATGAACCTGCTCGGCCTGGAGGTGGGCGGATTGCGCCTGCCGCTGGTCGAAGCCAACGAGCGCGAGCGCGGCATCGTGCGTGCCGCCCTGGCGGATTACGGTCTACTCTGATGAAGGATAATTCTCTTGACTGACGTGAGTGTGCCCTCAACATCGAAACTGCAGATCATCTCTCTGGGCGGAAGCGGCGACATCGGCAAAAACATGCTCGCCTTCCGCTATGAAGATACCATCCTCGTCGTGGACTGCGGGGTCGCCTTTCCCAACGAGGAGCAGCCCGGTGTAGACCTCATCATCCCCGACATCACCTACCTGCTCGAAAATCGCGCTATGGTCAAGGCCATCTGCCTGACCCACGGGCATGAGGACCATATCGGCGCCCTGCCCTTCGTCCTCAAGCAACTGCCCGTTCCCCTCTATGGCACCAAGCTGACGCTGGGCATGGTGCGCGAAAAGCTGAGCGAACACGGCCTCGTCTCCAGCACGGAGTTCCATGTCTATCCCGAGAAAGAGGCGGTGACGTTCGGTCCGTTCAGCGTGGAGGCTATCCATGTCACCCACTCCCTGCCGGATACGGCCAGCCTCGCCATCAAGTCGCCGGTCGGAACGGTGGTCCATACCTCCGACTTCAAAATAGACCAGACGCCGGTGGATCAGCGCCTCTTCGACGCCAGCCGCTTCGCCGAACTTGGTGATGAGGGCGTCAAGCTGCTCATCTCCGACAGCGTGAATGTCGAGCGCAAGGGCTGGGGGCCTTCCGAGCGGAGCCTGGTTCCGACCTTCGAGCGCTTTATGCGCGAATGCACGGGCCGCGTCATCGTCGCCACGTTCGGCTCCAACCTGCATCGCGTCCAGACGGTCTGCGATGTCGCGGCGAAGTATGGCCGCAAGGTCGCCATCTTCGGACGCAGCATGATCCAGAATATCGCCACGGCCCGCGCGCTGGGCAATCTGCGGATCAAGGATACGCAACTCGTCAAGGTTGAGGAGCTGTCGAAGTATGCCCCCTCGGAGATTGCCATCCTCACCACGGGAAGCCAGGGCGAACCGCTCGCCGGTCTGACCCGCATGAGCCGGGATGAGAACGCCAAGATCCAGATCGAGCCGACGGACACGGTCATCCTCTCCTCCACCCCGATCCCCGGCAACGAGGACATGGTCTGGCGCGTCGTCAATCGTATCTTCCGCCTGGGCGCGAAAGTCATCTATGAAGCCATCCAGAATGTCCATGTCTCGGGACATGCCTACCAGGAGGAGCTGAAGATGATGATCAACCTGACCAATCCGGAGTTCGTCGCGCCCTACCATGGAGAGGCCCGCCACTACGCCGCCTACACCTCCATGGCGCTGGACATGGGCTATCTGCCGGAGCAGGTGGTCACCTTCGAGGTGGGACAGGCACTGGAGATGGATGAGGAGGGCGTCCGTCGCTCCGAGGAGAAGTTCCCGCACGGCAGCGTGCTGGTGGACGGCGTTTCGACGGGCGGCGTCTCCGATGTGGTCCTGCGCGACCGGCGTCACCTCGCCCAGGACGGCACGGTCATCATCACCCTCTCGATGGATCGCAGCAACGGGGAGATCGTCGCCGGACCGGATATCCTCTCCCGTGGTTTCCTCCGCCCGGAAGACAGCAACGAGTTGTTTGAATCGGTGGCGGAAAAAGTGGTGGAGGCCGTGGAGGAGTTGAACTTTACGGAGGGTTCCGACATCGACACCGTCCGTGTGACGGTCCACGACACGGTCTCCCGTACCCTCCGCAAGCGCACCAATCGCCGCCCGGTCGTCGTTCCGGTCGTCATGGAGATTTAATCGAGGCTTGGTTATACATCCCTCCTCGCCCTCTCCCACGGCGTTGAAACGCCGTTCTGAAACACAAGAGCAATCGTTATGGAAAGACGCCACGTTTGGACTTCGCTGGGTGTCCTCTGCCTTGTCGCCTTTGTCGTGCTGACGTGGGTCTTCTGGCCCCGTCCGCGCCTGCTGCTGCCCCTCTCCAAGCGGATCACGCCCTCCTTCGCCTTCCCCTGGAATGTAAGCACCAGCGATATGGCCTGGCTATCCGATCATGAAGCTCTGGTGGTACAACAGGATTCCGGCGGGAACTGGAAGGTCTTCCGCCTGAACACTGTCCAACATACTCATGTTAGCGATGCAATCCTGACCAAGCTATACCAACAATCGCAGGCATCCAGCCCATCGCCCTATCCCTCTCCGGATAAGAAATGGTTGCTCTGGTTCACGAATACATACCAGGGCATATTCGTGTCCACACAGGATGGCAAACAAACGGCGGATTTCACCATCCGGAATCCGCAATTTGGCGGTTGGGTGGATGACCGCCATTGGATCTGCTATGAGGAGCATGATTCAAATAATAAGGCGCTTACCGAAGTAAAAGTCTACAGTGTAGACGACCCAAAACATCCGCACAGCATTCATATGAACGGGATCGACTCCTCCAATTGGAGCATTATGGTCTTTCCGGACGCCACCCATCTTCTTACCGACAATTGGCAGCCGGATACGGAGGCCAAAACCCTGGTTCTGACGAAACTCGAACTGAAACAGGGCGCTTCGCCTATCACGCTCTCCAGGATCGCGCTTCCCAAGAATGATGCGGTTAACATGGTGACCTACTCCCCGAAGGGGGAGCGTATCGCACTCGTGCTATCGCGGGTACGTAACGGCCCCTTCTCCCAGTTGATCCATCGCTTCATACCGGCCTACCCTGTAAAGACCAGCAATGTCATCAGCCTGTATGTCTGTAATCGGGATGGCACAGGGATGCGTGAGATCGGCATGATGATGGATGGCGGGCCGATAGATAATGAGGCAGGATTGGATTCGACTTCGATCAACTGGCTTCCAGGCGAAAAACAACTGAGTTACGTGTATAAGGGCGCGCTCTATACGGTTCCAGTAGATAAGTGACACTCCCCACGTCTAAACATGTGGGTTTTCCACCCCTGCACCCCATCTTTATAATTGATATCGCATCAGGTTTGAACTGGAATTGTTATCCACGAGGTTGAAACCTCGTTCTGTAACACGAAACCCGCCTACGCGGGTTCTTGGTGTCGTCCGCGATGGCGGACTTGGCGTTTCAGAACGGCGTTTCAACGCCGTTCACAAGGCGTTCCGATAATGAGGGCGACTTCTACAGGGCGGTTCTCCCGACCCTCCTCGTGGAGCCGCACCATGCGGGTATCCAGGTGCATGCGCCACCCCTTGCGCTCCAGGTCCGCCGTAAACTCCAGCGCCTGCGGTCGCACCGGGTCGCCGATGAGCAGGGTTCCACCGGAAGCGAGGTTCTCCCGGAAGATACGCTCCAGGTGAGCATGCATGGCCCGCTCGTAGAGAATGTCCGCGCCCAGCAGCACATCGTAGCGCTCCGTATGGTTCCAGTCGCGCCAGTCCGCCAGGAAGCGCTCGATCCCGGTGATGCCATTCTGAAGGGCGTTCTTTTCCGCCAGGTTCAGCGCACCCTGCTGGTGATCGGTCTGACGGACTTCGGCTCCCAGCCATCGCGCCACCATCCCCGGCAGCCCTACCCCGCATCCCAATTCTAATATCCGCTTCCCCGCCGCGCGCTCCGGCTGCTCACACAGTAACTGTGCCAGCCCCACCGCCGCCTCCCAGAGCAGAAAGCCGTAGGGCATGTGCTCCAGCGAGTCCATCGCCTCCACGAGCGCGTCCTGGTTCTGTACCGCCGTCACGCGCCAACTCCGGCCGCCGAGGACGATCTCACCGGTCACCAGTGGAAGCCGCGCGTCGATCCCATCGGGAGCGGCCATGTTCAGTTCTCCCGTTTTGAGGCGCCAAAGATGAGATCGCGCTTGCGCATACTCTGCACCGCCCACACCGTTATCAGATAGGAGATCACGATCATCCCGCTACAGAACCCCAGCAATATGGCCCAGAGCATCGGGCCGGACAGTCCCGCACTCTGGAAGAAGTCCATGAGATATCTCCAGGCGAACTGCCCGCCGAAGATGAGCAACTGGATGGCGACCATCATGATCCAGGCCCAGGCGGTCTGGCTCAACGTCCAGCGAACCATCAGGGTGGCGACGGCTAGCGTTACCATGCCGACCTTGCCATAAATCAGCAGGGCTGTCAGCGCCATCAACAGCCAGATAGCAAGGACGATCGGGCCCATCATAACAGACAGTCCTAGCGACATCAACAGAGTCCAGATCAGCAGGAGCGCCAGAATGAGGGAGCTGGAGAGCAGAATACCAATCGCTTTGCCCAGCACGATCCCGCTGCCGGACATGGGGGTCATCAGCAGAAAACCGAGCGTAGACTTATCGCGCTCCAGCGCGAACGCCTTGCCGGTTGAAAATCCGGCTATCGGCGCAGCGATCAACAATAGAAGGTACCAGCAGACGAGAATATCCGCAAACGTCTGGACGCCGGGCACGCGCGCCTGTCCGAAGAGAGCCGTTGCGATCCCATCCCCGATGGTCTGGGGAATCATGGGCACCCCCTGGTAAAGCCCCACCGTGATCACCAGGCAGGCGATCAGGACAAACCGGCTGACGCCCAGGTCTTGCCTACCGCGCAGTCGGCCCCGGACCTCCTTCACAGCGACCGCGTTGTCCCAGACCTTTTGCAGCCAGGCAGAAAGACGCTCTCGGAGCGGGTTCTCCTCCTTGGTCGCAGCCTTCTTCTGCGCCTGGCTCTCCTCGATATACACCTCGTAACCGACGCGGGTCGGGTCTACCACCACAGCCCCCGGTATTTCGACCTGCGGCTTGCGCCGGAGCGCCAACGCCAGCGCCAGGAGCGTCAACGGCACACCGATCCCTCCGCAACAGCGTATCCAGTGGATCCAGGGCAGCGGAGGCTGATACAGCCCTCCCAGCCCGACCAGCGCCGGGTTTCCCAGGTTGAGCAGTCCCAGCGTGGGGCTGAAATAGGCCAACTGCCGCACCTGTGGCTGGTTGTAGTAGATGGCCCCAACGAACAGCACCACCACAAGGACGATCCGCAGCAACGCGGAGAGCCCCATCACGGAGAAGCGCTCGACCCCGAAGCTCAGCATGCAGCCGACAGCGATCAGAGCCAGCATCTTGCCGCCCAATGACACCACGGCGGGCGGAAACGGCGGCGTGTGGGAGATCCCGCAGCAGAGCAGATAGAAGCCGAAGGTGAAGGCGATCGGTTCGAGGAGAAACCGGAGCGCGGAGCGCAGCGGCAGGACACGGATCACGGGACGATCCGTATTCCGCTTATCGTTTCGCATCCAGGTACCGATCTGGCTGCTGCGCGCCAACAAACGCCAGGCCAGCACAAACAGGAGCAAGAAGACCAGGCTATCCAGCCCCGGAGTAGCCTTGAGAGACTGGACTTTCAGCAGGTTCAGTCCACCGTCCC
>Ga0070734_10001816_pt1 | contig 28895 bp, 24 predicted proteins | sample Coa_R1_8_FD_66444 | JGI IMG/M metagenome (GOLD analysis project Ga0070734, IMG submission 66444) | Surface soil microbial communities from Centralia Pennsylvania, which are recovering from an underground coalmine fire - Coalmine... | ecosystem: Environmental > Terrestrial > Soil > Unclassified ... | reverse complement strand
CATCTGCACCATGTTCGAAAGCGGCGTCGGGTTTTCATAAGGATGCGCCGAGTTGGCATTGAAGAACCCACCACCATTGATCCCCACCATCTTGATTACTTCCTGGGAGGCCGCGGGCCCCTGCGGAATGGTTTGCGTGCCGCCCTCGAGAGTGGCGACTCTCTCGTAATGATGAAGATTCTGAATCGAGCCTTGCGAGACCAGGAACAACGCGCCGATTATCGACAGGGGTAGGAGTACGTAAACCAGGCTGCGGACCATGTCTACCCAGAAGTTGCCCAGTGTTTTGACGGAGTGTCGCGCGAATCCGCGAATCACCGCCACGCCCGCGGCCAGACCAACAGCAGCCGAGAAGAAATTGTGAGTCGCCAGTCCGATCATTTGCGTCAGATAGCTGACGGTCGTTTCCGGCGTGTACGACTGCCAGTTGGTGTTAGTCGCGAAGCTCATCGCGGTGTTGAACGACAGGTCCGGACCGATATTCCCCAGCCCCGCCGGATTCCAAGGCAGCCATTGCTGGACGCGTTGTACGATATACGTCGTCAGCAGCGTAGCGACGGAAAACAACAGGATGCCGCCGGCATAACTTGTCCAGTGCTGTTCGGCATGTTCATCGATAGCGCAGAGCTTATAGATCCCGGCTTCGAGCGGCCGCAGGACGCGGTGCATGAACGTGCGCTCGCCCTGCATGACCTTGGTGAGATAAACGCCGAGCGGCTTCGTCAGCGCAAGCAGGACCAGAAAGTAGATCGCGATCTGCAACCATCCATTCGCAGTCATTGGGCTCCCCTAAAAGCGCTCCGGGCGAAGGAGTGCGAATACCAGATACACGCCGAGCGCCACGGCAATCACAAGTGAAATTGCGTATTCCATATCGAATCCTTAGAGCCGATCGCATCCCTTCACAAAAGCCCAACCCACGGCGAAACACAGGATACTGATCGCAATATATGCAATGTCGAGCATGACGGCGGCTCCTCAATCGAAATGGATCAATGAGACGTGATGGCCCTGATGCGTGAGGGTCCGCGCCAGCTTCTCTTCCCTGGTGCGCCATAAGCGATTCCGGCTGCCCAGAAGGACAGCCGATCCCGGCCGCAGAACCTGGCGAAATCCCTCGATCCGGTCGCGCGCCGCCACAATGTGAACGCAAGCAGGCAGGCTCGTATCTTCGGCAATTTCCGTCAGACGCGTGGTGAGGTGCCGCTCCATGGCAGCCGGGCACTGCAGCTCGGCAGGGTACGGAGCGACATAAACGGCGACGAGCTTCAGCATGACATTGAGACCCGCGCTGAGCGCCGCAGCGCGTTCGACGACCTTGGCCGTCATCTCCGCGTTGGAATATGGCACTACGATTTCCAATCGGCCCGCATCGTCGAATTGCTTGGCCGGTATGAGCGAGGCCTCATTTACCGGCGCCGGGCGGCGCCCGGCTCGGTCTTTGCTTGTCATTTCAACCATGCGATCTGAGTCTATAGTTTCGGCCGTAAAGAAGTCACAAGAGCGGCATAAGGAATCCATAAAGGTTCCGTAAAGACCGCATAAATAGCCGCTCACTGCCGGCAGCGCGGAAACTGGCAGAGACCCGTTACTATGGGAAATACGCTCATGCACATGGACAAGCTCACGGCCTTCGGCTTATTCGCGGTCACGGCGATGTTGGTGTTCTACGGGCTCGAGAGGCGCAGCCGCTGGTTCATTCTCGCCTTTGCCGGCTCGTGCGTTCTTGGTTCAGCATACGGGTTTCTCCAGGGCGCCCGGCCATTCGGCTTGGTGGAAGCCGTATGGTCGGCAGTCGCCGTGCGCCGATGGTGGACTGCAGACTAGCCGCCAGCCGTGCTGCGCTTTAGAATGCAGTTAGTGTTAGAGACGCGGAAATCTTCCTGGGCGTCGTTCGGAAAGCTAATCGCTTCGCTGCTTGCGGTGGGTGCCGTGACGGCGGCCTGCAAATATTCCGGCGTTAACCAGACGACGACCGGCTTCGCCTATCTCCTGACCGTCTTATTTATCGCCAGCGGCTGGGGTTTCGGCTATACGGTGGTGGCGTCAATCGTGGCTATGCTCTGTTACAACTTTTTCTTCCTTCCCCCGATCGGTCAATTTACGATTACAGACCCGCAAAACTGGATAGCACTCGGAGCGTTCCTGGTAACCGGAATCGTGGCCGGCCAACTCTCCGCGAGCGTGAAGCGTCAGGCGAATGCCGCCATCGGCCGCCAACTCGAGTTAGAGCGCCTTTACTCGCTCGGGCGGTCGATCCTTCTCGACTCGGTCGACCAGTCGGTTCCCTCGCGCCTGGCTCGCCACGTGGCTGAAGCGTTCGAGCTGCGCGCCGTAACGTTATTTGATCTAAAGACGTCTCGAAACTACCTGGCCGGCCCCGAAGACCTCGCCGTGCCGGCCGGCACATTGCAGAGGATTCTCGCTGGAGACGCCGAACATCCGGCCCTTCCCGATTCCCGTTGCGCGGTGATTCGGCTCGGCACGAAGCCGGCCGGAGTTCTTGCCGTTCGCGGCATCGTATCGGATACCGCCCTCGACGCAATTTCCAGCCTGGTGGCGATCGGCCTGGAACGGGCGCGCACTCAGGAGGTCGAGAGTCTGGCGAAAGCCGCGCGTCAAAGCGAAGAACTCAAATCCACACTTCTCGACGCCATCGCCCACGAGTTCAAGACCCCGCTGACCTCAATCAAAGCGGCAACCACGACGGTGCTTGCCGAAGATCACTTGACTGGCCAGGATCGCGAGCTTCTCAGTATCGTCAATGAAGAAACCGACCGGCTCGACAATCTGGTCAGCGATGCGATTCAAATGTCGAGAATCGAGGGCGGCAAATTCAAATTGCGCCGGTCCGTGGTTTCCCCGAATCAGGTGATTGAGACCGTGATCGCGCAAATGCGTCCGCGGCTCGAGGATCGGCCGGTTGTAACGGCGGTCGCTCCGAATGTATCCGGAATCTCCATTGACCGCGACTTGATCCAACTCTCTCTTCGCCAACTTGTCGACAATGCCCTAAAGCATGCGTCGGGCAAATCGCCAATCGAGGTGGGCGCGGATCTCGGCGGTTCGGAGGTCCGGTTCTGGGTGAGAGATGACGGCCCGGGGATTTCGGCCGCTGAGGCGGACCGGGTTTTCGAGAGGTTCTACCGGGGACGACTGAACCGCCATGCCGTGCCCGGGTCCGGGATCGGCCTCTCCGTGGTCCGGGAGATCGCGCGCGCTCATGGCGGCGACGCCTTCGTCGAGAGTATCCCCGGAGAGGGTTCGCGCTTTATCATTAAGGTGCCTCTCGCGACGGACGAGCTCCGATGACTTCAGCCAAGATTCTCGTCGTGGACGACGAGCCCCAGATCCGCAGAATCATGCGAACAACCCTGACGGCCGAAGGCTATTCCGTGTACGATGCCCGATCGGGCGAGGAGGCCCTCGTGGCCGTGCGCGAACAGCGATTCGACCTTATCTTGCTGGATGTCAACATGCCCGGAATCGGCGGCCTCGAGGCCTGCCGGTCGATTCGAAGCTCGTCGGACACTGCGATCGTCATGCTCACTGTCCGAAGCGCGGAAGAGGATAAAGTCGCGGCCCTCGATGCCGGCGCTGATGATTATGTAACCAAGCCCTTTGGCATGCCGGAGCTATTGGCGAGAATCCGGGCGGCGTTGAGGCGGCTTCCGGTCTCCGCCGACTCGGCCGTCATCCGCGCAGGCGACCTGGAAATTAATCCCAGCACCCGTACAGTAAAGGTTGGCGGGCGCGAGGTACGCCTGACGCCGAAGGAGTTCGATCTTCTCCAATTCCTCGCAACCAATCCGAACGTTCCGATTGCTCATGTGAAGCTGCTGCAGGCCGTCTGGGGGCCGGACTATGGGGATGAGGTGGAATATCTCCGAACTTTCATCAACCAGGTGCGTAAGAAGATTGAAAAGGACCCTGCCCATCCCAGACACGTGATCACGGAACCCTGGGTTGGATACAAATTCCAAGTGTGACGTCACCGCATGGGCTGGTCGTTGGAGACCGGCTTCCCTGGCTTACCCGTTCCCGAACGGCCTTCCCCGGCTCTGTATAATGGACGAGAATGCGGCCGCTGCTCGCAGCGCAGTTGTGTCTCACGGTGTTCCAGGCTTTTCTGCTGGCGCCGGTGCAGCATGTGCACGAAGGCGAAGAGGCGGAAGGGCACGGGCACTCGACGCTCGTCCACGCGCACTTCGCGGCGCATCATGCGCAGGCGTTGGCGCCAGGGCTGCGGGGCATCGACGACGCGGACGAACACGAGGCGTGGTCGCTCGATACATTCACCATCGTTCCGCCGGTCGGATTCGCGCCGTTCCTGCTCGCGCGCGCGCCGGATATGCTGTTGCCGTTGGAAACAGAGATGGGGGTCGTAGGGCAGGTTGAAGAATGCGCGCACGATCCGCCTTGTCACCGCCTTTCCGTTCCCAGAGCCCCGCCTGTTTAGTTTCCTTCTCACCTGAGGATTTGTGCGCCTCGCCTTCCCTTTTTGGCGGGCCCGAATCCGATCTTTTTATTTCTGCACGGTAGAGGGAAATTTGTGATTCAGAAAGCCGGAATTTATAGGATCGTTGCGTTCCTGACAGGCGGGCTCTGCCTGGGCGCGCAAACCCAACTGGGACTCGCCGACGCTGTGGCGAGCGCCCTTCGCTCCCGCCCTTCGCTGCAGGCGGAAGCGGAGCGAGTATTGGTCGCCGAGGGACTGCGCCGGCAGGCCGGTCTTTTTCCCAATCCGGAATTTCAATTCCAGAACGAGAACCTGCGGCCCGGACAGACTTACACTCGCGATGTCGATACTCTAGCCCTGATCAACCAGCCGCTCGACATCCTCGGAAAGCACCGAGAGCGCGTTGCGGCCGCCGGGGAAGACCGAGGCTATGCGCAAGCACAGTATCAACTGGTCCGCCGACAGCTTGCCCAAAGAGTGAAGGTCGCGTATTGGGCGGCGCGCGGCGCCCAGGAAATCCGCCAGGCCTGGAATTTGACGCTGGAAAATTTCGCAAGAATTATCGAATTTCACCAGGGCCGGCTCACTGCGGGTGCGATCGCCGAGCAGGATCTGCTGCGCGTGCGCCTCGAGGGCGAACGTCTGAAAGTGTCGGCGGACCTGGCTACCCTGGAGGCCGGCCGCGCGCGCATCGAGTTGTTGCGCGAAATGGGCCGAACCGAAATTACCGAGGTCGTTCTGACCGAGACATTGGAGCCGCCGGGCGAGTTCACTCCCGTGCCGATCGAGCGCGTCATGGCTGAGCGTCTCGAGATTCAAGTCGCGCGTGCGGCGCTCCGGCAGGCTGAGGCCAATGCGAAGCTGCAGGATATCTCGGCGCGTCCCGACCTTACCGTGACGTTAGGGTACAAGCGGACGCAGTTGCCCGACGCGCTAACTGGCGTCAATACGGCTCTCGCGTCGCTGCGCATAACTTTGCCGGTCTTTGACAAGAACCAGGGTAACCGCGCCGCTGCGCAGGCAGAGGTTCGCCGGCACCAGTTGCTGCTTTCGGCTGCCGAGGCGGATGTCCGCGCCGACTACCTCGCCGCGCTTCAAGAATACGAGTTCCACCGGGAAGAGTTCGTCAAAACACTGGAACCGCTGCGCCAGCATGCGGCGGAGATCTCCCGGATTGCCGCCGCCGCTTATGCCGAGGGCGGCACGGACTTGCTCCGCCTGCTGGATGCCGAGCGCGTGGGGCTGGACGCGGAACTCGCGCGCACCACCGGACTGGTCGAGTACCGCCAGAGTATTGCGAAGTTGGAGGCAGCCGAGGGGATGGACCAATGAAAAACACATTTCTTGCCGGTGGTGTGGCGCTGGCACTCTGGGCGCTCTCAACGTGTAGCAATCGCCCGCCGGACCCGGCTGCGGCTTCTCCGAAACCCACCAATAGCCCGTCCGACATTCACGCGGTCGTGCTTAGCCCCGAACAGCAGGCTTCCGCACATATCGAAACCCAGTCTGCCGTCTTCTCCGAACAAGCGGAATTGCTGCGAGTCAAAGGGCGAATCGTGCTCGCCGACGATCGCAGTTGGCGGGTCGGTGTTCGCACCTCCGGTTCCGTGGTCGCGGTTTACAAGGGCTTGGGGGATGCAGTCCACAAAGGGGACATCCTGGCACGGTATCACGCCGATGAGGTCCGCGATTCGCGCGCGCTCTATCGCCGCGCCGTTGCCGAATTGGACAAGGCCAAAGCCGGCGCCGCGCAAGCGCAGAGGAATCGCGATCGCGCTCAGAGAATGCTCGATCTCAAGGCCGGTTCCCAGCAGCAGATCGAACAGGCCGAGCAGGACGTGGTGGCCGCCCGAGCGGAAGTACGCAGTGCGGAAATCGAGGTCGACCGGCTCCGCGATTTGCTCGAAGATGATCTGCGCGTTCCGGCCGAGCCGAAGGCAGGCCGCACCGATGATCTCGAAGACGACGTCCCCATCCTGGCGCCCGGCGCCGGTTACATCCTCGAAAAGAATGTGACGCCGGGTAAAAGCGTGGATACCACTAGCGTAACGTTCGTTATCGGTGATCTATCAAAAGTGTGGATGCTTGCCTCGGTGCGCCAGGAAGATCTCGGACGTGTGCGGTTGGGTCAAGCCGCTTCCGTAACTCTTGCCGGCGAGGATGGCCGCCGCTTGCCGGGCCGAATTACCAACCTGGGCCAGGAATTGGATCCGGTCACGCGTGTGATGCAGGTGCGCATCGAGTTGGACAACCGGGAAAACCGCCTTCGTCCCGAAATGCTGGCCAACGCTGAGATTCCCGTGGGCGGCCGCAGGCCCACTATCGTGGTGCCTTCCGACGCCGTCCAGCAAGTTGGCGACCAGCAGGTCGTCTTCGTACAGACCGGAACCGGCCGCTATCAGGTACGCGCGATTCGGACCGGGGACACGGCCGGCGGCAGAACGCCAGTCCTCAAGGGGCTCAAGACCGGCGAAGCCGTAGTGGTCCACGGCAGCTTCGTACTGAAATCGCAGCTTCTGAAATCCACCCTGGAGAGCGAGTAAGTCGACATGCTCAACCGCATCATCGATCTCACGCTGAAGTATCCCTGGCTGGTGCTCGCGGCGACTCTCACGATGCTCGGCGCGGGCGGCTTTGCCCTCTACACGATTCCGGTCGAAGCGTTTCCCGACCTGACCAACAATCAGGTGGTGGTGGTGACCGAAGCACCCTCGATGCCGCCTACGGAAGTCGAACAATTGGTCACGTATCCGATCGAGCGTGCCATGCTCGGTTTACCGAATAAAGAAGAGGTGCGATCGCTGTCCAAGCTCGGATTGTCCATGGTCACCGTCGTCTTCGACGATTCGGTCGCGATGTATTTCGCGCGCCAGCTGGTGAGTGAGCGCATCCAGCAAACCGCGTCGTCGCTGCCTCAAGGCATTCAGCCGGTCCTCGGATTGCCCGCGACTGCGTTCGGCGAGTTGTACCAGTACACACTCTCCGGTCCCATGAGCCCGATCGATCTCAAGGACCTGCACGAGTGGGTGATCAAACCGCAACTGCGAACGCTGCCGGGCGTCAGCGAAATCAACGCTTGGGGCGGCCAGACGAAGCAATACCAGATCATCGTGGATCCCGCTCTGCTAGAGCAGTACGGCCTCTCGTTGCACGATGTGGCCGCGCGCGTGGCCGAAAACAATACCAATTTCGGCGGCGGCTATATCGAGCATGCGTCGGAGCAGTTCACCCTGCTCGGAAGCGGCCGCGCTGTCGACACGGCCGACCTCGGCAACATCGTCCTCACGGCCAAAAGCGGCACGCCGGTATTGCTACACGATGTGGCCGAAGTGCGTATTGGTCCCGCGCCGCCCGAAGGCGCGACGCTTCGCAACGGCGAGACCGTCTCCGGAATGGTGATCATGCTCAAAGGTGAGAACGGAAAGCAACTTATCGAGCGCGTGAAGGAGAAGATCGCCAATCTGCGGCTGCCACCCGGAGTGAAGATCGTGCCTTTTTACGATCAGTCGTTTGTCATCGATGGCACGATTCGCACCGTTGAGAAAAATCTCTTCGAAGGTTTCCTTCTGGTGACTATCGTCCTGCTCCTCTTTCTCCGGAACCTGCGCGCCGCGCTGATCACCGCGGCCGTCATTCCCCTCTCCATGCTGATCAGTTTTCTGGGTATGCGCCTGTTCGGCATCAGCGCGAACCTCATGAGCCTCGGCGCCATTGACTTCGGCATGATCGTCGACGGCGCGGTCGTCATGATGGAGAATTCCGTTCACCGGCTGGAAGAGCAGCACGGTAAGGAATCGTCGCTCGAATCGGTCCGTCGTGCCACTCATGAAGTGGCCCGGCCGATGGTGTTCGCAGTAACAATCATCATCGCCGTCTATCTTCCCATTTTGTTTTTGCAGGGAATGGAAGGGCGTATGTTCCGGCCTATGGCGATTACGGTCTGCACGGCCCTGCTGGGCTCGTTGCTCCTCGCGCTGACTTTGGTACCCACGCTGGCGTCACTCAGCTTCTCCGGCTACATTCCACGGCCGCGCCGGCCAGGTCGCCGCGGTTGGATGGAGCGTCTCGACCACATATATGTCCGCGTGCTCGCATGGGCGATGGATCACCGCCTCATGACTGCCAGCCTCGCGACGCTGGTGATGACCGTAACCATCGGCTCGCTCTGGTTCATCGGCACCGAATTCATGCCGCGGCTCGATGAAGGTTCGATTTTGGTGGAAACCCGTAAGCTGCCGGGAGTCTCTCTCACGGAGTCCGTCGAAATCAGCAAGATCATCGAGCAGCGCCTGCGACGATTTCCCGAAATCGCCGATGTCGTCATCAAGATCGGGCGGCCTGACTTTGCCACCGAAGCCATGGGAATCAATGAAGGAGATACCTACCTGCTGCTGCGCCCGATGGACACCTGGAAGCACTTTCACACCAAAGAAGAGTTGATCCAGGCGCTGGCGAAGGCGCTCGACGAAATTCCGGGAGTCGCCTATAGTTTCACGCAGCCGATGGCGATGCGCATCGATGAAACGATTTCCGGCGTGAAAGCCGATCTCGCGATCAAAATCTTTGGGGACGATTTCGGGACGCTGGATACTCTCGGCCAGCAGGTCCTGCGCGTCGTTTCGAAGGTTCCCGGAGCGGCCGAGGCGCAGATGGAAATCACGTCCGGGGTCGCGGACCTGTCCGTGCAGATCGATCGCGCCGCGCTATCCCGCTATGGCCTGAACGTGACCGATGTCGAACAGGCGGTGGCCAGTGTCGGATCGGGCGATCGGATTTCTGAAGTGATCGAGGGCCAGCGCCGCTACGGCGTCGCCCTCCGGCTCCCAGAGCGCTACCGCACCGATCCTGACGCGCTGCGCGCGGTCGTGCTGCGCGCCCCCGGCGGAGAACAGGTCGGACTCGAACAGGTGGCGCACGTCGATGTGCGCCGCGGCCCGGAATTGATCAACCGTGAGCAGGGCCAGAGGCGAATCGTCGTGATGTCCAATGTGCGGGGCCGCGACCTCGGTAGTTTCGTCGCTGAAGTGCGCGCGCGAATGCGTCGTGATATCAACTTGCCGCCAGGTTACTTCATCGACTACGGCGGACAATTCGAAAACCAGCAGCGCGCTACGCGGCGCTTAATGCTCATCGTTCCGATCGTGCTGGCGGTGATTTTCGTTCTCTTGTATCTCACCTTCAATTCGCTGCGACTGGCGCTGCTCGTAGTCGGAAATATTCCGCTGGCCCTGGTCGGCGGCATCACGGCGCTCTGGGTGAGGGGCATGAACCTGAATCTTTCCGCCTCGGTCGGATTCATCGCGTTATTTGGAGTGGCGATGCTGAACGGTGTTGTGCTGGTGAGTTCGATCATCCACATGCGCGAGACGGGGATGAATACGCGTCAAGCCGTACTGGCGGGTGCGCAGCGGCGCCTCCGGCCCGTCCTGATTACCGCCTGCGTTGCCAGCTTCGGATTTATCCCGATGGCGCTGGCGACCTCCACCGGCGCCGAAATCCAGCGGCCGTTGGCTACCGTTGTGATCGGCGGCCTGTTCAGTTCCACGCTCCTTACCCTCTTCCAAATGCCGGTGCTATATGAGTGGATTTCTAGAGACTGTTCGCAATGACAAACTTTTCATCAAAGATCTTCCGAGCTGTTTCAGTAGGTATCTTCAAGCGGCACTCGTGTGGTTGAACGACACAATTGCTCCCGAACCTTTCTTCACCGCAATGTGTGCCAGTGCTCGGTGATCTCCTCCAGAGTCCGTCCCTTCGTCTCCGGCACGTAGCGTCTCGAAAACACCCATGCGCCGATGCTGACCATCGCGTACAACCAAAATGCTCCGGCGGCTCCCACCCCCTGTACCAGCAGCAGGAACGTTAGCGCCACGATCAGGTTAAAGCCCCAGTTGGCCATCGTCGCGACGCCCATGGCCAGACCGCGCACGCGCAACGGATAAATCTCCGATATGATCAACCAGAAGATCGGCCCCAGGCTGATCGCAAAGCACGCGACGTACGCCATCACGCTGATCACGGCCAGCCAACCCAGCGAGGATGATCCGGCGCTAAACTTGAACACGAAACCGAGCGCAGCCAGGCAAACCGTCATGCCGCCGACTCCGAATAGCAGCAGCGGCCGCCGGCCGACACGATCGAGCAGCCGCAGCGACACTATGGTCAACAGCACATTCACCAGCCCGACGCCCGCCGTAGCCAGGATCGATTGCGCTGCGGAGCTGTACCCGGCCATCTGAAAAATAGTCGGTGCGTAATAAATAATGGTATTGATTCCGGTGATCTGCTGGAAGATGGCGAGGCCGATTCCCACCAGCAGAGCCGGCCGATAGCGCGGTTCGAGCAATTCCTTCCAACTCGCTTCCTGGCCTTGACCTTGCGCTTCGATCTCGCGCAATTCTGTTTCCGCCTCGCTCTCACAGCGTACACGCCGCAGCACAGCCCGCGCCGCTTCGTGCCGTCCACGCGCAGCCAGCCAGCGCGGGCTTTCGGGCAGCGCCAGCATGCCGGCTCCCAGAATAACCGCGGGTATGGCGGCCACAGCAAACATCCAGCGCCAGTGCTCCCCGGCGGCCAACAGGTAATCGGCGAGGTAGGAAACCAGAATGCCGACCGTAATCAGCAGTTGATTGAGCGACACCAAGGCACCGCGACTGGCCGCCGGCGAAATCTCGGAAATATACAGCGGCCCTGTGTACGAGCAGACACCGATCGCGAGGCCGACGAAAATCCGGCCCACCGCAAGCCAGCCGACGTCGGGAGCGAGACTAGTCATCAGGCTCGATACGAAGAACAACACCGCTACGGCGAGGATCATGGCACGGCGTCCGAAGCGGTCGGCCAGGCGGCCGCTGAATCCAGCGCCCAGCGTCGCGCCCGCCAACACCGCACTGGTCACCACGCCCTGCATCAGCGGCGAAAGAACGAAATCACTCTTGATGAACAGCAGCGCGCCCGAAATTACCCCGGTGTCGTAACCGAACAAGAGTCCGCAGACCGCTGCGACAGCGGCGATCAGCACCACGGAGGTGTGCCGAGAGGCGTCCTGCACCCGGTTGTTTTGTCCAATGGTCATGCTCTTGGCCCCAAGATGCCTACCATCCGTATCATACCTGCCCGGCAGAGCTGCATTACTGCGGGCACCGGAACTCGACAATGAGAACGTGCCCGTCGCGGAGTGTCATTCCTTCCAGCGAGTGTTTTACCAGCCGGGCGGCCGAGCGGACATGCCGCCCTTCCGCGTCGAAGTAACCTTCCAGCTTCGGCCGGGCGCACGGCAGGTCGAGCGAAATGTTTTCGGAGCGGCGGTCCTCCAGCATGCCCGATTGGTCGCTTACTTCGGCGGGGAGAGGGCTGCGCAGCCACCCGACCATCAGGAATCGGCCGTCCACCCGCTCAAACAAATCGACCACTGATTGGGAACTCCCCGGACGTCCGACGCGCGCCGGAACGCGGCGCGTCGGACGGCTGAATAGCCGGTTGAAGAACCGCAACGCCCGGAATGCGGGTTTGGGCCGGCCGCTTGGATCAAACAAGCCCAGATGATAGTTGACCGCATCAGGTCCGAGGCGTTTTTCGGTAGAAGGAAAATCGTCGATGCGGTACCAGCCGCTGAGGGAAACATGGCCGGAGCCCAACGCCATGACTTCGAACTTGAACAGCATCTGAGCCTGGTATTGGCTCGTGTGCTCGCCTCGATAGTAGACGCTGACGCCGTATATCGAAGCCTGGTTCGAACGGTAGCGATAGTCCGCATAGCCCATTTCGTTGACCCAAAGATCGACGCCCGACTGATCGCGCGTGAGCGCGTCCCAGACGGCGGGTATCCACTGCTGGAACACGGTTTCAGCACGTTCGTTCGACCACGTTTCGGGGTACGCATGCAAGGCGATGACATCGACATAGCGGTCGACGTGATAGTCGTTGATCAAACGCTGGAAGAAGGGGCCGGCGCCATACGATAACCCGCCTAGGACGAGAACCGCGTGGGGGTCGGCCTCGCGAATGCGTTTCGCGGCGAACGTGACTAAAGGCGCGAACTGGTCAACGGTGCCGGTCCAGTAGTCGTGATTGTCGGGTTCGTTCCAGATCTCCCAAGCGGCGACGCGGCCGCGGTAACGTGCCGCGATGGTGTACATAAAATCGCCGTAGATCTGTGGATCGCGCGGCGGCTGTTTCCAAAACTCGGATTCAGACGCAACGGCCCATTTCGGCGGATAGGCCACATACGGAATGAGCGGAATATGATTTTGCTCTGCGGTTCGGACAAGGTTGTCCCAGAAGGTCCAATCATATTTGCCGGGCTCCCTTTCGATCGCGTTCCAAGTAAAGCCGCAACGGAAGTACGCCGCTCCCACACGGCGCGCAACGGCGAAGTGGCGCTTGACGCGCTCGATAGGGCTGGTGGCATCGAAGTAATCATCTTCGACGGCGGTGGGCATCCGATAAAAACCATCGGAATCGGTTTGTACTTGGCGGGAAGCCGAAAACCGGTTCAGCGGAAGTGCCCGCTCGAACCGGGGAGCATCGTCGGCCCAGGCCGAGATCGTAGGGAGCACTATGGCCAGCGCAACGCATGGTGCGAGCCGGCAGCAGGCTTCCATGCTCTCGATGATGACAGATCAACCGCGGAGCTGGCGTACTCCGGCACACGCGAAACGTGGAAGCGGTGGCGAATGACACGTTCCGATTTGCGGCCGATTGACATGATTCTGGCGCACGCCGCAGGATGAAGAGTGATCGTTTACGCCGATCGAAAACGGCGCGTGACCACGCGAATTCCGGGCAGCGACTGGCACGGCACGCTCATCCGTTTTGGCGAAGTGGAAGCGGCGCTTGCCGACTTGTTGTGCCCGGACTTTGATGAACCGCACCCCCTGTTGGAACGGCTGCGCTCGATCGCAATCCGGATCGGAGGCGGGGACATGCACGCAGTGGCGGACATCCCGCCGCTCCCCGCGGACGTTTGCGTCTCGGTTCCGGAGGGCTACGCCTACTATGCGGTCTATCCCGAGGATTACGGAAAGGCGGCGCTGCGGTTTTGCCGCGAACACAGGCCGCGGAAGGCGGTGGTCATTGGGATACGGAGCATCGGCACAAGTCTGAGCGCGGTAGTCGCCGCCACATTGCAAAAGGCGGGATGCGCGGTGAAATCATTTACTGTGCGCCCGCGCGGACATCCGTTCAACCGTGAGCTATCGCTGCGCGGTTTCGAATGGGACGAAGATTCGTTCTTTCTCGTAGTGGATGAGGGGCCGGGGATCTCCGGATCTTCATTTGCATGCGTGGCGGAGTATCTTTCCAATCGGGGTATTCCTGACGGCCGAATTGTGCTTTTTCCGAGTTGGGAGACCGACGGAACAAATCTACTTTCGGACCGCGCGCGAAAACGCTGGACCCGGCACTCTAAATATACGGAAGCGCGCGGCCCTCTTTCGGGTTCGCGTGAGCTGTCAGCGGGGAAGTGGCGTGAACTGTCCGATGCCGCACCACCGGTGCACCCACAACACGAGCGCCGCAAATACCTGCGGGACGGCCGGCTCTACAAATTTGAAGGGTTGAGCCACTACGGGGCGGAAAAGGCCCAAAGAGCCCAGGTGCTGGCTGATGCGGGGTTTTCGGCCCGCCCTCTCGCGATGGAAGACGGGTATCTGGTGTCGGAATGGGTTGACGGTCGACCCGCCACCGCTGCGGATGCCACGAACGCAGCGGGATGGGTTGCGCGCTATCTCGAATTCCTCCAACTGCATTTTCTTTCAGATCGTCCTGTTCCATATCAGGAGAACATCGAGATGATGCGGGTGAACGTGGAGGAGGGGGTTGGATCCGAGTGGGCCGGGCGCCTGGACGTATTCGACGAATTGCGGCCGCTTTTGTGCGACCGGCCCACCATCGCGATCGATGCAAGAATGCTGCCCCACGAGTTATTACTTACGGCCGCAGGTTACGTCAAAACCGACACCTTGGATCATCATGATGACCATTTTTTTCCGGGCTGCCAGGATATCGCATGGGATGCCGCCAGCGCCTGTGTAGAATTTGGAATAAGTGAGGATCAGGATCTCGTCCCGGAAGAATGTCTCACCTTTTACAAGGTAGCCTATCTCAGTTACCGCCTGGGATATTGCACGGTAGCCGCGGGATCGGGTTACGAAACCAGCGGCTTTCTCCTGCTTGCGAACCAATACCGCGAGATCTTGCGCTATGAGCTCGATCGTTTGTGTCGATCTTGACGGCGTGCTGAACCAATTCGACGAATGGCGGGGCGCGCATTACTTTCACCCGCCCCGGCCGGGAGCGCGTGAATTCCTCGAACGGTTGCGCAGCCTCGGCTACGAAGTGGTGGTTTTCACAGTGAGATGGAAGCCGCACGTCGAGCAATGGCTCGCTGAGCATGGCCTGGCGGAATTCGTGGCAGCGGTTACAGATAAAAAGCCAGCCGCGCATGTGTACATTGATGACCGGGCCGTTTGTTTTCGGGGAGACTTTCAGGAAGTCCTGGAGCTAATCCCGCGGTTTCGAGCACACTGGGAACAGTAAGCGCGCGCACGCGGCCATGTTTTGAACGTTACCCTCTCCTTACTACATACCTTGACCTACTTACTTTCTAAGCTTGTAATTTAAGTGGTGAGCGTAAACTGTCTGGAGGCATTGGCAGACTGCGAGCTGCAGCGGGGAGCTGTTCACATATTTGCGGCAGGCTGCTATCGGTATCCGGCACTCACAGAATTCAAAAACGAGACCGAGGTCAGTGGATGGCAAAGCAAATTCTGATCACCGGAGGGGCCGGCTTCATCGGAGCTCATTTAGCCAATGAGCTGCTGCGGCACGGCTATCGTGTTCGCGCGCTGGACAGCCTGGTTCCGCAGGTACATGGCCCGGAACGCAAGCGGCCCTCTTATCTCGATGATGACGTCGAGCTCATGACTGGCGACATTCGCGATCCGGAGGCGGTGGAGCGCGCGCTCGAGCGAGTCGACGCAATTTTCCATTTCGTTTCGCTGGTTGGCGTCGGGCAAAGCATGTACCGGATCGCTGAATATACCAGCGTCAATAACCTGGGTACGGCGACGCTGCTGCAAGCGCTCAGCACCCGGCCCGTAGAGCGGCTTATCGTTGCTTCGAGCATGAGTATTTATGGAGAGGGGCTGTACCGGGATCGCAAAGGGAATGTGCGCGTCCCGCAGGAACGGACGGCTCAGCAACTGAAACTCGGGGATTGGGAGGTCCGTGACGAGGAGGGCGAGGCGTTGATCCCGGCCGCGACTCCTGAGGACAAACCGCCCTGCCTAGCTTCGGTATATGCCCTTTCGAAATTCGACCAGGAACGGATGTGCCTGATGCTGGGCCGGGCATACGGCATTCCAGCGGTGGCGCTTCGGTTCTTTAATACATACGGACGTTTCCAGGCATTATCGAATCCCTATACGGGCGTCCTGAGCAATTTCGCTTCGCGCGTGCTGAACGGCCGTCCTCCGCTAATTTATGAAGACGGATTGCAGAAGCGCGATTTCGTTAGCGTGTACGACGTGGCACGCGCGTGCCGGCTGGCGTTGGAGACACCGGCTGCCGAGGGACGTGCGTTCAATATTTCGAGCGGCGTGCCGCTGTCGGTTCGGGAGGTGGCGGAGCGCACGGTGCGCGCGATCGGAAGGAGCGGCGTGGAGCCGGAAATTACGGGACAATATCGCGCGGGCGATATTCGCCACTGCTTCGCGGACATCACAATGGCGCGGCAAGTGCTCGGCTATGAACCGCGCGTGACTCTGGAGAAGGGCTTGGAAGATCTGGCCGCGTGGCTCGAAGGACAGGAGGCGGTTGACCGCGCGCTCGAGGCTCGGCAGGAGCTGGTGGTACGGGGGCTGATGGTGTGAAGCGGGCATCGAAGATGAGAGCTCCTAAAATTGGGGTGGTCGATTGGTTTCGTCCCGGCGAGTATGAGCGAGTCGAGGCGGTGCTGCAAGATCTGCAAAAGCTGGGCATCTCCGAGCTGAGGACCGGAGTCTACTGGGCCGATTGGTACACGTCCGAGGGCGACGGCTGGTATGACTGGCTGCTGCCGCGACTAGCGAAGAACGTGAAAATCCTGCCGTGTTTTGTGTACACGCCGCCGTGTCTGGGAATCGTGCCCAAGTTCTCCTCTCCGCCTCAGACACCGAAGGCATACGCCGATTTTATCGACGTGATGATTTCGCGATTCGGCGGACTCTTCGAATGGGTCGAACTTTGGAACGAGCCGAACAAACAAAGTGAATGGGACAACCGGCTCGATCCGGAATGGCGCGTTTTCACCGAAATGGTCGGGAGCGCTGCGTACTGGGCGCATCATCTGGGCAAGAAAACAGTGCTGCCGGGCCTCTGGCCGGCGGATTTGAGTTGGATCGAGCTGATGTTCGAGCGCGGTGTGATGCCGTACATCGACGCGGTAGGGATCCATGGGTTTCCAGGAACGGCAGAAGTACCGTGGGCGGGTTGGGAAGCCGAAGTCCGTCCGCTTCGCGACATGCTGGAACGCCGCGGATCTAAGGCCCAACTATGGATTACACAGACTGGCTTCTCTACCTGGCGCGGAGAAGAGCTGGCGCAAATGCGGGCCTTCGTTGACGCAATTGACGCGCCGGTCGCGCGCGTTTATTGGCAATCCGCACAGGATCGCGATCAGGACAGCGATGCCCAGGCGCGCGACGAGCGCGAGTATCACTTCGGTTTGAAGCGCGCCGATAACACCCCGAAGCTCTTGTTCCAGGTTTGGGCCGAAGGAGGAATCGCCGCCGTACGGGACGCGGTTCGACACCGGCTCCGCCCGCGCAAGCAACGCCACGTCCTCATCACCGGAGGCGCCGGGTTCATTGGAACCAACCTGGCCGACCGGTTGCTCTCCGCGAACCGCTCAGTGCTGCTGTATGACGATCTTTCGCGGCCCGGAGTCGACCAGAACCTGGCATGGCTGCGCGACCGGCATGGCGATCGTGTGCATGTGGAGGTCGCCGATGTGCGCGACCGGCATCGATTGCGCCCCGCGGTGCGCTCGGCCGAACAGGTTTTCCATTTCGCAGCCCAGGTAGCGGTAACCACCAGCCTGGTAAATCCGGTGCATGATTTCGAAGTGAATGTCGGCGGAACGCTGGCGCTGCTGGAGGAGATGAGGGCATTGGAGAATCCCCCGTCATTGGTCTTTACTTCGACGAACAAAGTCTACGGCGCGCTGGCCGATCTGCCCCTGCAATTGAATTGCACGCGGTACCAACCGCTCGATGCAGCCACGCGTACCGGAATTAATGAAGAGCGGCCGCTCGATTTTCACAGCCCCTACGGGTGTTCGAAAGGCGCCGCCGACCAATACGTGCTGGATTACGCGCGGACGTTCGGAATCCCCGCCGTGGTCTTCCGGATGAGCTGCATCTATGGCCTCCACCAGATGGGGACCGAGGACCAGGGTTGGATAGCGCACTTCCTGATCCGCGCGATCGAGAACAAGCCCATCGTCGTTTACGGAGATGGGATGCAGGTGCGCGACGTGCTATTCGCCGATGATCTGGTAGACGCGTTTCTGCTCGCGCAGGCCAATATTCACACCTTGTCCGGCCAGGTTTTTAACATCGGAGGCGGCTTAGGGAACACCCTCAGTCTGAAAGAGCTTATCGAAATGATCGGCACGCTGCGCGGCGAGAAGCCGTCCACTCGCGTGGAGGAATGGCGCGCGGGAGATCAGCGGTATTACGTTTCGGACACGCGCAAATTCAAAGCGGCGACGGGTTGGGCGCCCAAGGTTTCCAGCCGCGATGGTGTCGAGAGGCTGTATCGCTGGTTACTGGAAAGCCGCGGTCTTTCCGAGCCGCGCCATCTGGCTGCATCGGGAGCGCCCTATGAAGTTCTCGCTCATTAATCCGCGCTGGAGCTTCGAAGGCAGTATCTACTTCGGCTGCCGCGAGCCGCACCTGCCCCTGGAATACGGGTACGCGCGGGCGCTGCTGGAGCGGGAAGGGCACGAGGTGCAATTGATCGACGCGCAGATGGAAGAGTTATCGCCCAGCCAGTTGCGCGCGCGAGTCAGCGACTTCGATCCTGACTTTGCAGTGGTCACCACGGCGCCGAGCTATTTATTCTGGCGGTGCGCGCCGCCGGAATTGCGGGTGCCGCGGGAAACGATCGGCACCGTCCGGGATTGTACGCGAGCCATCGTGGTGGTCGGACCGCACGGCTCCACCACGCCAACGACCACGCTCCAAAAGCTTGCCGCGGACGTCGTGGTGATGGGCGAGTGCGAGGAGATCTTGCCGAAGCTGGCCGGAGATTGGGCAGGCGCAAACTCGGTTTGTTACCGCCGGGATGGCGCCGTCCGCATCCATGGAGGGCCGCACGCCGCAGATATGAAGGATTTGCCGGCTCTGCGCTGGGATCGCAATTTCCTCGCGCGGCACGCGCATCACCATCATCGATTCGACGCGAAACCCACCGCCCCCGGCGCAGAAATGGAGACGTCGCGCGGGTGTCCCTATCATTGCACGTTCTGCGCGAAGGACAATTTTCGCAACAGCTTTCGCCGGCGGCCATTAAACGTGATTGCCGAAGAATTAGACTCTCTGATAGAAGCCGGCATCGAATACGTGTATTTGATCGACGAAATCTTCCTCGCATATCGGGATGTGGTGGAAGTGATCGCAGCGCGCTCGGTCAAGTTCGGGATCCAGACCCGTATTGATCTTTGGAACTACGAGATGATCGATCTGCTGGGACGCGCCGGATGCGTCTCGATTGAGGCCGGAGTGGAGAGTATTACCGAGGCCGGACGGAATCGCCTGGATAAGAAATGCAAGCTTTCCACCGACGAACTAGCCGACCGCCTGATCTATGCGAAGAGCCGGGTGCCGTTCGTGCAGGCGAATCTGTTGGAGTCGCAGGATGACAATCCGCGCGAGGTGGAGGCATTCCGGCAGCGGCTTCAGAAGTTCGGGGTGTGGTCGAACGCGCCGGTGCCGCTGTTTCCGTATCCGGGCTCGCCGGATTACACGCGGCTGTGGGGCAATCCCGATGAGCGGGCGTGGGAGCGCGCGCACGAACATTACCTGAAGAGCTTCCGTGAGTTCAGCGATATCCAGGAACAACAGCCGGCGCCGCTGGTGGAGCTGGAACGGGGTCGATGAGACGCATACTGATGACGACCGACACGGTCGGCGGCGTCTGGAGCTTCTCGCTGGAATTGGCCGAGGCTCTGGGACGGCGCGGCATCGAAGTGGCGCTGGCGGCGCTGGGTGGATTGCCGACCAACGCGCAGCGGGCCGAAGCGCGCCGCGCGGGCGCGCGCCTGTATGAGAGCACCTTCAAATTGGAGTGGATGGAGGAACCCTGGGCGGACGTGGAAGCATCCGGGCGGTGGCTCCTGGAACTGGAGCGCGAGATCGCGCCGGATCTGATCCACTTGAACTCGTACGGGCATGGGGCGCTGCCGTGGGTTAGCCCGGTCGTACTGACGGCGCACTCGTGCGTAACGTCCTGGTGGGCGGCGGTCAAGGGCGGCGCTCCGCCGGAAAAATGGAATCGATATCGGCAGGAGGTCAAGCGGTCGCTCGACGCTGTGGACATGGTAACTGCGCCGACGTACGCCATGCTATCGGCGCTGCGCGCGCACTACGGTGATCTGCCGCGGACACGAGTGGTTCTCAACGGACGCAGCTTGGCGTGCTTCCGGCGCGGTCCGAAAGAGGAATTCGTTCTGAGCGCGGGACGGCTTTGGGACGAGGCAAAGAACATTCGCGCCTTGGTTGAGGTCGCGCCGAAGATCGCCTGGCCGGTTTATGTAGCAGGCGAGGCCGGCCTTGCCGATCTTTCCGGTTGCCGCGCTTTGGGCCGGCTGCCGGCGCCTGCGCTGGCGGAATGGTATGCACGCGCGAGCATTTATGCCCTACCAGCCTGTTACGAGCCGTTCGGTCTGACCGCGCTCGAAGCCGCGCTCTCCGGCTGCGCGCTGGTGCTCGGCGACATACCGAGCCTGCGCGAGGTCTGGAGCGGCGCAGCCGTGTTTGTAGCGCCCGCCGACCGGCGAGGCTTGCAGTCCGCCCTCGGATCTCTCATTCACGACCGGCCCCGCCGTATCGAACTGGCGTACAGAGCTTACCAGCGTGCGCTCGAATTCGGAGCTGACCGGATGGCGCTGGAGTATCTCTCCGCCTATGAAGAAGCCCTCGGCCGGAAGGCACTATGCGCGTAGTCATCTTCACGCATTCGCTGATCTCGGATTGGAACCACGGCAACGCCCATTTCCTCCGCGGCATCGCGCGGGAGTTTATCACGCGCGGGCATGAGGTTCATATTCTCGAGCCGGATAACGGATGGAGTCTGCGGAACCTGATCTCGGATTGCGGAACGGCGGCCGTGGAGAGTTTTTATCGCGCTTTTCCCGACCTCCGCAGCCAGTTTTACGAGCTGGAAAGCCTCGATCTCGACCGCGAGCTACACGGTGCGGAGCTCGTGATTGTGCATGAATGGAATGCGCCCGAATTGGTTCGACGCTGCGGCGATTACCGGGCCCGAACGCCGGGGACTGCGCTGCTGTTTCACGATACGCATCACCGCAGCCTCACGGATGCCGGAGCCATGCGCCAATACGATCTCCGGCACTATGATGGCGTCCTGGCATACGGCGGTGTGATTCGCGATATCTATCGCGAGCAGGCCTGGGCCCGCCGTGCCTGGACATGGCATGAAGCAGCCGATACCCGCATTTTTCATCCGAAGCGCGATAAACCGGAAGGCGACCTGGTGTGGATCGGGAATTGGGGAGACGACGAGCGGACGGCGGAACTGCAAGAGTATTTGATTGGTCCGGTGAAGGCGCTGGGGCTGAAGGCGCGCGTGTATGGGGTGCGGTATCCGGCAGAGGCACTACGCCAGCTGGCGGAAGCGGGGATCGAGTACGGCGGCTGGCTCCCGAATTACCGGGTCCCGGAGATATTTGCGCGATACCGGGTCACGGTACACGTTCCACGCCGGCCCTATGCAGGTGCGCTTCCAGGTATTCCGACGATCCGCGTTTTCGAAGCGCTGGCTTGCGGGATTCCGCTGGTCTCGGCGCCATGGAGCGACTGCGAAGGGCTGTTCACGCCGGGAAAGGATTACCTGCTGGCGCGGGACGGAGCGGAGATGACGGATCATCTGCGCTCGGTGCTCTGTAGCGCGGCGCTGGCCCAGGATATGGCGGCGCATGGGCTGGCGACCATCCGCGCGCGTCACTCCTGCAGCCATAGAGTGGACGAGTTACTAAAGATTCACGCGAGCTTATAAGATGCAAATCGCCTTCTTTGGTTCAAGCCTGGTCTCAGCCTACTGGAATGGGGCAGCCACGTACTACCGGGGCATTGTTCGCGCGCTGGCTGCACGGGGGCATCATGTCACGTTTTACGAGCCGGACGCTTATGAACGGCAGCAGCACCGGGACATCGAGGATCCCCCGTGGGCTAGGGTCGTGGTGTACCCGGCGGGGAGCGAAGCCGATGCCGCGGCTGCTCTGGAGTGCGCGCGGGATGCCGACCTGATCGTCAAAGCGAGCGGTGTGGGTGTCTTTGACAGTTGGCTCGAAGCGGCCGTCGCGGCGCTCAAAGGACCGCGCCGGCTGGTGGCGTTTTGGGACGTGGACGCTCCGGCCACTCTCGATCGAGTTCATCGGAATCCGCGCGATCCGTTTACTGCTCTGATCCCGGTCTACGATTTTATTTTTACTTACGGCGGCGGCGATCCCGTGGTGAGGACGTACAAGGCATTGGGCGCGCGGGAATGCGTGCCGATCTACAATGCCCTGGACCCCTCCACTCATTATCCGGTTCCACCGGACCGGCGCTTCGCCGGCGACCTCGCCTTTCTCGGCAACCGCCTACCCGATCGCGAAGCGCGGGTAGAGGAGTTTTTTCTGCGGGCGGCAGCCTTATCGCAAGATCGTCGATTTTTGCTCGGCGGCGCCGGATGGGCCGACAAACCGATGCCGTTCAACGTGCGGTGGTTCGATCACGTCTATACGCGCGACCACAATGCGTTCAATTGTACGCCGCTCGCGGTTCTGAATATCTCCCGCGAGAGCATGGCGCGGTACGGGTTTTCCCCGGCTACACGTGTTTTCGAGGCGGCGGGCGCCGGCGCGTGTCTGATTACCGACGCGTGGGAAGGACTCGAGCGGTTTTTGGAACCGGGACGTGAGGTGCTGGTGGCACACGACGGCCCGGAAGTGGCGGAACAACTCGCCAACCTCACGCCGCTTCGTGCCGGCGAGATTGGGCAGGCGGCCTACCGGCGCGTCCTGAGCGAACACACGTATGGCCATCGGGCCGCACAGCTCGAGGCCGCGCTGGACGGAGTGGGGGCGCTGACGTGAAAATCGTGATCCTCGGTCTGTCCGTCACCTCCTCATGGGGAAACGGACACGCCACAACCTATCGCAGCTTGATCCGCGGGCTTCACGCGCGCGGCCACGAAATTCTCTTCCTGGAGCGCGATGCGCCTTGGTATGCCGGTAATCGCGACCAGCCGGGCATGGCCGAAGCGACGATTGAGATCTATTCGAGTTTCGAAACGCTGGTCTCCGGCTTCGAATCGCAGGTGCGCGCGGCCGACCTGGTGATCGCCGGTTCGTTCGTGCCGGACGGAATTGCCGTCGGCGAATGGCTGCTCGACAGCGCACGCGGCATCACGGCGTTTTACGATATCGACACGCCCATTACGCTGGACCGGCTTGGGAATCAAACAGCGGACTACATCTCGCCCGACCTGGTAAGGCGCTACGACATGTACCTGTCGTTCACCGGCGGGCCCACGTTGCGACACATCGAGAGCCGGTTCGGAGCACCGATGGCGCGCGCGCTGTACTGTTCGGTGGATCCGCGGTTTTACTATCCCGAGGCGCGCAGGTTTCGCTGGGATCTGGGGTACCTCGGCACCTATAGCAACGACCGCCAGCCGGTGGTGGACCGCTTGCTGATGGAACCGGCGCGACAGTGGCCCGAGGGTCGATTTGCCGTCGCGGGTCCGGCGTATCCGGAAAATATCCATTGGCCGCAAAACGTGAGCCGCATCTTTCATCTCGAACCGAAGCTGCACCGGAGCTTCTACACATTCCAGCGGTATACGCTCAACGTGACGCGTGAGTTGATGGTGCGTGCCGGATATTCGCCAAGCGTCCGCCTGTTCGAAGCGGCCGCGTGCGGCGTACCGATCATCAGCGACTACTGGGAAGGTCTCGACAGCATTTTCGAGCCCGGCAAGGAAATTCTGGTTTCGCAGTCGGCCGACGACACGCTACGCTACCTGCGCGACACCTCGGACGAGGAGCGGCGTGCGGTAGGGCAGGGCGCGCGGGCGCGCGTCCTGGCGGAGCACACGTTCCTGCACCGGGCTGCGCAGATTGAAGCTTACTACGAGGAAGTGCGGCGAAACCATGACCAAGTTCTGGTTGATTCGACACGCGGAAACGGACACGGCCGGAAACACCATCACCGGGCGGCTGCCGGGAGTGCATCTGAACGCGATGGGGCGGCGGCAGGCGGAACTGCTGGTCTCGCAGCTGAGACCGGCGCCGCTCACGGCGATTTACGCCAGCCCGCTGGAACGCGCCCGGGAAACCGCCGCACCTCTTGCGCAGGCGAAACAATTGACCATCCTTACGTGCGAGGCGGCCATTGAGGTTGAGTTTGGCGAATGGAGCGGAAAAACGTGGCAGGAATTGGAGGCCATGCCGGCCTGGCGGCGCTTCAACCTGCTGCGCAGCAGCACCGCAGCGCCGGGAGGCGAACTGATGCTGGATGTGCAGGCAAGAATCGTTCGCGCTATGGAAAACCTGCGGCTGCGCCACGCGGATCAAGACGTAGCGATAATCAGCCATGGGGACATCATCCGGGCGGCCGTCGCGCATTACGCGGGAATTCCGATCGATCTGTTCGAACGAATCGAGATCAGTACCGCCTCGACTACAGTAATGACCCTCGATGAGCATCGCGCGCGATTTCTCACAATCAACCGGACGGTCGAATTATGAAGATTGTCATCTTCGGGCTGGCGGTGAGTTCGTCGTGGGGGAACGGGCACGCTACACTGTGGCGCGGCCTGTGCAAGTCGCTGTCGCGGCGCGGGCATCGTGTTACCTTCTTTGAGCACGATGTGCCGTACTACGCTGCGCATCGCGATCTTTCCGAATTGCCCGGCGGCAAGCTCGTTTTATATCCGGATTGGCCGGCGGTTCTGGGGACGGCGGAACGAGAGATGGCGAACGCGGACGTCGGGATGGTCACATCTTTTTGTCCCGACGCAATTGCGGCATCGGAGCTCGTACTGTCTTCCACGGCAAGACTCAAGACGTTCTACGATCTCGACACACCCGTAACTCTGGCGCGCCTGGGCCGGGGCGAAACAGTCGCTTATATCGGTCCTCGCGGGTTGCGCGATTTCGATCTTGTGCTGAGTTATACGGGCGGCCGCGCCCTGACCGAACTAAAAGAAAAACTCGGCGCGCGTGAAGCTCTGCCGCTCTACGGCAGCGTGGATGCCGAGGTACACAAGCCGGCGGCGGCATCCGGCCGCTATGCCGCGGACCTTTCTTATCTGGGCACCTATTCAGCGGACCGCGATGCGGCGTTGAGAACTCTGTTTGTCGAGGCTGCGCGCCGTTTACCCACGCACCGGTTCATTCTCGGCGGTTCCATGTACGACGCGGGGTTTCCCTGGGAGCCCAACATATATTTTGTGCAACACGTGCCGCCCGCCGAACATCCGTCCTTCTATTGTTCATCCAGGCTGACTTTGAATGTGACGCGGGGAGCCATGGCCGAGATGGGTTTCTGCCCGTCGGGGCGGCTGTTCGAAGCTGCGGCTTGCGGAGTTCCGGTCCTCAGTGATAAGTGGGAAGGCCTCGATCAGTTTTTCGAACCTGGGCGCGAAATTCTGCTGGCGCGATCGACCGAAGATACACTCGCGGCGATCGAGCGCGAGGATCTCGGCCGCATCGCGCGCGCCGCGCGGGAACGCGTCCTGGCGTGCCATACATCGGATATCCGAGCGCGGGAGATGGAACAAATTCTGGAGTCAACCAATGTGGGGAATCATTCCGGCAGCCGGGAAGGGCAGCCGCATTCAGCCGCTGGCGTTTTCTAAGGAATTGCTGCCGGTCGGCGGACGGAGCGATGGCGGCGTGGAGAGGCCGCGGGCGGTGAGCGACTACCTGGTCGAACGCCTGGTGATCGGCGGCGCCTCGCGCGTTTGTTTCATTATCGGGCCGGGTAAGTCGGACATTGTCGAATATTATGGCGCGGACGCGCATTCGGTCCCGGTCTGTTATGTCGTGCAGCCGCAACCGGCGGGTCTGTGCGACGCACTCTTTCGCGCGCTGCCGCTGATTCATCCTTCCGAACAGGTTCTGGTCGGCCTACCCGATACGATCTGGTTTCCAGAAGACGGACTCCGCCGCCTGCCCGACGATCAACTCTCGTTCCTGCTGTTCCCGGTCGAGCGGCCGGAGTTGTTTGATGCCGTGGTTACCGACGATACCGGGGCTGTCGCCGAGATCCAGGTGAAGCAGCCCGGCGCCCGGTCGCAGTGGATTTGGGGAGCGTTCAAGATGCCCGGTTACGTCCTGCGGGAGCTTTTCGATTTATGGTGCGAGCGGAGCCGCCGCGACGAATATATAGGAACGCTGGTCAACGCCTTTCTCGCACGTGGCGGACGGGCCTCGGCGGCCCGCGCCGGCACTTCTTACAACGATGTGGGAACACTGGAAGGATACCGTGAAGCGATGCTGTCGCTGCGGAGCGTGCCCGCATGAGTACCTGGACCAAGGAACAGATCCGGCGCCGCGTCGCTGAGCTTGGCGAGTGGTTTCAAAACATGAATCTCGGCGGCGTGGAAACCGCGCCGCATCATTTTCTGGGAGATTACCCGTCGTTCAAATGGCAGCAATTCGCGCATGCGATCCCGGCGGATCTCACTGGGAAATCCGTGCTCGATATCGGCTGCAACGCGGGATTCTATTCGGTCGAGATGAAGCGGCGCGGCGCCGCGCGCGTGCTGGGCATCGATACCGACGAAACTTATCTGGAGCAGGCGCGATTCGTCGCGGAAGTTTCGGGCGCGCCGATTGAGTTCCGCCGGATGTCGGTGTACGAGGTCGGCGCGCTCCGGGAGCAATTTGATCTGGTGCTGTTTCTGGGCGTCCTCTACCACCTCCGGCATCCGCTGCTGGCGCTGGATCTGCTGCACCAGCACGTGGTAAGGGACCTCCTTGTGGCGCAGTCCCTGCTGCGCGGCAGCAAGTATGTCGAGCCGCTCGAAAAGGATTATCCGTTCAGCGAAGCCGATATCTTTACGCGACCGGGCTATCCGGCGCTGTACTTCGTCGAGAAGCGGTACAGCCACGATCCAACGAACTGGTGGATTCCCAACCGCGCCTGCCTGGAAGCCATGCTGCGCAGCTCCGGGTTTGAGATTCTCGACCGGCCGGAAGAGGAGGTTTACCTCTGTAGAAGGAGATTGAGCGGTGATCGAAGCAGTGATGCTGTGGAACGAGCCCAACAACCTGTCGCACTGGAATTTTGAAATCGACCCGGGCTGGAAGACGTACGCCGAGATGGTCAAGCTGGCTTCGCTGGCTGTGCAGACGGAGAGCCCCCGGCTGCGCCGCGTGCTCGGCGGCATTTCGCCCATCGATGCGGGATTCATCCGCAACATGGATTCTCAGTGCGTCCTGCATCACGTGGATGTGGTCGCGGTGCACGGCTTCCCGCTCGATTGGAACCACTGGACCATTCATGAGTGGCCGGACAAGCTCAAACAGATCCACGACGTGACGTCGCTGCCAGTGTGGGTTTCCGAAGTCGGCGTTTCCACCTTCGGCGCCGAAGAAGTGCAGGAATTCGGGCTCAAGCGGACTGCGGAACTGTTGATTGGCCGCGCGGAGCGAATTCATTGGTATAGCCTCTACGATTTGCCGCGAGCCTGGCCGGCGACAACCAGACACCGCGAAGCGGAGGGCTCGTCGTACTATCGCCATTTCTATATGGGCCTGCTGCGGGAGGATGGGACGCCGAAGCTGGCGATGAAGCTATTTGCCGAATTCACGCCGGCCCTCGGCATCTGCCAGTGGTTCCATTTCGAAGATCCCCGCCTCGAAGATGCGGTGGAATGGCTTCAACGCCTGGGTGTCCGGCAATTGCGTACCGGACTGAGCTGGGCCGATAGCTTCCGCCCCGGAGCTGATGCGTGGTTTGATCGCCAAATGAAAGCGCTGGAACCGTTCGACGTCACGCTCACATATTGCTTCACGCCCGAATCGCTCGGAGTTGTGGGCAATCATACAAGCCCGCCCAAGGACACCAGGCAATTCGCCGAGTTCTGCGCCCGTATGACGCGCCGGTACGCGGGTTAACACTTTCTATTAACTCTTCTCTATTTGACCCGCACGTGTGCCGTTGAATACAATCCGCTGTAGAAGTACAAAATCGTACTTACCTCAGGATGTTCCAGGATTTCCTCAAGCCTTTTCGCCGCGACTATGCCAAATACCTCAGCGGGACTGTGGTTCGGCAAGCCTTGCTCGTTCTGGGCGGTTATTCGATGGTCTGGGCGCTGCGATTCTGCCTGAAATATCGCAATATCCCGGAATGGTGGTTGATCATAGCGCTGGTCCTGTTCGATGGTGTTTATCTCGGGTTGGACCTCTGCCTGAATGCGCTGTTCGCGCGACAGCTTTCGTTCCCGATGTTCGCGCGCCTGCGGACCATCTCTCTGAAGAAAGTGTTCCAGATGCCGCTGCTGTGGCACCAGCAGCAAACGTCCGGGGCCCTGGTGGCGAAGGTAAACAACGGGGTGGGCCGCGTCGTCCAGACGGCCGAAGCGGTGAGCCGGGAACTTTGTCCTTCGCTGATCCGCACGTGCATGACGCTCGTGCCACTGCTGATCTTCAGTGGGATCACGGCGCCGGTGTTGCTCGTGGCCTTGCTGATCTTCGGCTGGCTGACGGTTGTCGAGAACAACCGGCGCACTCACTTCCGCAAAGGCCGCCACGAAAAATACGTGCGGGATTCAGGTCTCTTCTCCGAATACGTGCAATCCATTCAGCCCGTGGTCCAATTCGGGCAGTGCAGCCGGATTTTGAACGACTACGGCAAACTGCAGCAGCGGATTATCGACCAAGGGCTGGCGGAGATCGAGGTGGCCAACCAATTCAGCTGGCGGAAGAACATGGTGCTTTCGGTGGCGAAGCGCGTGTGCCAGGGGATCTGGATCTGGCAGTTGCGGAAGGGCTGGACGGACGCGGCGATGGTAATGTACTTGAACATGCTCACGGAAGATCTGCTCGGTTCCTTCTGGAGCTACGCGGGGCTCCTCGAGCGGGTGTACGAAGGCCTGGAGCCCACGCGCACGCTGCTGCGGCTGCTGGACGAGCCCGCCCGGATCGCCGACTCTC